>OJOA01000115.1_pt1 | contig 55656 bp, 41 predicted proteins | sample 1597991 | NCBI WGS metagenome assembly OJOA01 (sample SAMN01915207, study PRJEB22387) | human gut metagenome | isolation source: stool | host: Homo sapiens | place: USA | reverse complement strand
AATGTCCAGCATATCACCGAAATTCATCCCGCTTATTATCAAGGATATACGTTTTAGCAACTTGCTGGACCCGGCATATTTCGCCACCAAACGGCCATTCTGCACCATATCTTCACGAGTCCAGCAGATGCACTTTTTCAAAGCATCTGATTATCAGGCATTTCTGCAAGCACACTTTGTTGGACGTGAGGTACATATCAACGCCTGAAGTCTGGCTAGCTTGAAATCAACAGGCCGTTTTCCATTGTGTCCGTAATTTTACAGTAGCACAGTAACAGTATGCGTATCCCCACTGAGAATCTACTGACACATAACCGGGCGATTATTTGGGTGACTGATACTAAAAGAGAGGTATAAGAAACTGCAAATCAGTTTCTTATACCTCTCTTTCTGCGGTGAGGGGGGGATTCGAACCCCCGGTACGGTAACCCGTACGGCAGTTTAGCAAACTGCTGGTTTAAGCCACTCACCCACCTCACCTTCAAGAAATCCTAAATCCTAATCTTAATGGACGGCAAAAGTATCTCTTTTTTATCAATTTTCAAAATTTATTGCTCAATTCAGCCATGGTAAAGCGAATAACGGGACAGAAAATCCAGAAATGCCTGCCTGTATGTATCCGAAACAGGAATATGAGTCTTCCCGAACACGATACGGCCACGTTCAACATATGACATCCTCGCCGGCTGCACTATGAATGATTTGTGAACACGTACAAAACGGTCGACAGGAAGTTCTTCCTCAAGCGCCTTCATGCTCATGAGAGACAGCACCGGCGCATCCGAATCTCTGAGATATATCTTGACATAGTCCTTAAGCCCTCCTATGTAAAGTATGTCATCTATGGCTATCCGGACAATTCTATAACCGGACTTGACATATATGGATGATACATCAGACCTGACATCCGGCACCCCGGCACTCATCTCGAACCAGTCCAGGGCTCTTCGGGCTGCAGCAAGGAAATCAGGATAGCTTATAGGTTTGAGCAGATAATCCACCGCATTGACTCTGAACCCCTCCACGGCATATGTACTGAACGCTGTCGTGAATATGACCCTCGTGGACGCCGGAAGCATCCTGGCCAAGTCCATACCGCTTAGCCCAGGCATCTGGATATCGCATAACAACAGATTCACAGGTTCCTTCTCTACAGCCTCGAATACAGCCGACGCACTGTGGAAAGATCCTCTGAGATCCAGAAAAGGCGTCTTGCGCACATAACTCTCCATCAGTTCAACAGCCAGCGGCTCGTCATCCACTACAATGCATGTCAGTATCATAATCCTGTAATTTTATACTTAAGCAAGTCCTGTATTCATCTCCCACCCGCCCATACTCAAACCTGTAGCGGCCCGGATAAAGCATTTCCAGTCTCCTGCTGAGATTGGCCAATCCTATACCCGAGCCACTGTGATCAGACAAAGGTGACTTCGGGAAAAAACTGTTGGCAGTCCTGCATACTGCCATACCATCCTCCATAGTGACACTGATATCTATAAACGACGGTTCACTGTCGCTGACTCCATGCTTGAATGCATTTTCAATCAATGAGATAAACAGCAGCGGTGCAATCATCGTCCCGGAATCCCCCGGCAGGACTACACTGACTCTCACGGATCCAGGCAGACGAAGGCGCATAAGTCCAATATACTCTTTCAGAAAATTCATCTCCTCACTCAACGGCACCAGCTGCCGCCCGCTTCCGTAAAGCACATATCTGAGAAGATGGCTTAAATCATGGACAGCGGTCTGTGCCCGGCCGGTATCTATAGATATCAGAGAATATATGTTATTGAGGGTGTTGAACAGGAAATGTGGATTTATCTGATTGCGCAGATTCTGCAATTCCGCCTCCGACCTACTGTGTTCCAATTCTTTGCGTTCAGCCTCAGATCTATACATACCGGCCGTCATCTTGATGGCCACTCCCGCTCCCACCGTAAGGACATAGAGCATGGCATTACGGAAAAAGAACATCACGCTGTCCCAAAGCGGACGGGGAGTCGGCGGATGATGCATGCCGGGAGGCAGTATATACCTGAAAACAGCATGCACCGACGACATGACAACAGCGATAAGAAGGACATTGAAGAGGATGAAAACTCCCATCCTCCTCTTGGACAGATACCTGTCTATAAGAACAAGGTAATTGACATAGAACACTATCATGAACGACAGCGGTACGAGCAGGAAACGCACATACTCCTGCCCGGTCATGAACGGTCTGTCAGGGGATATCTTGAACATAGGCGTGAATATCACTATGGCCCACACCATAGCATGTATCAGCCACCCTGTATATTTAGTCTGCCTTGATGTCATAGTCCCACAAATTTAATCACTTTTCTCCATCATTCGTATCTTAGAGCCTCGATGGGATCGAGCCCAGCCGCTTTTCCGGCCGGATACCAGCCGAAAAATACTCCCGTGACCGTACATACCGCAAACGACAGGACCACACTCCAAAGACGGATGTCGATAGGATATGCCGCCAGCATATTCACCAGCAACGCCGCCCCGACGCCTGTCACCACTCCTATGAGTCCTCCTGTAACACTGATAAGCACCGACTCTATCAGGAACTGGGCCAGAATATCCTTACCTCTCGCACCTATCGACATCCGCAGTCCTATCTCGCGGGTACGCTCTGTCACCGACACGTACATGATGTTCATGATACCGATACCGCCTACCAGCAAGGATATTCCAGCAACAGCGGCCAACAGCACGGTCATCATGTCCGTAGTGGAAGTCATCATGGACGAGAGTTCCTGCTGGGAGCGGATGGAGAAGTCATCATCCTCCCCCTCCTTTAGTCTGTGATTGTCACGCAGTATCATGGTTATCTCGTCTATGGCCTCCTCCGTATAGTCCTCAGTCACGGCAGAGCACACTATCTCCTGCAGATGCGTGATAGCCAGAATACGTTTCTGCACGGTCGTATAAGGCGCCAGAATCAAGTCATCCTGATCCATACCCATACTGTTGTATCCCTTGCTCTCCAGCACGCCTGTTATTTTAAGAGGTATGGTGCCGAAACGTATGACCTTGCCTATGGGATTCTGTCCTTCCGGGAACAGCTCGTCCACGACTGTCTTGCCCACAAGGCACACCTTGGCGGCAGTACGTATGTCCTGATCCGTAAACATGACTCCGTCCTGAAGCCTGTAGCGGCGTATCTCCAGATAGTCCTGATTGACACCATAGACTGTAGTAGGAGTGTTGTTCGCACCGTATATAGCCTGGCCGGCACTGTTTACAGAAGGAGACACATACGACAGGAAACCTGTTTTCGAGCGTATGTCCTCCAGGTCCTTCAACTTCAGCGACTCCATGTCATCAGCATCAAGCCGTACTCCGCCGCGCATGTCCCCTCCGGGGTGAATCATTATCATGTTTGAGCCCATCTCGCTGATCTGGGCCTGAATACTTTTCTTGGACCCCTGGCCTATGGCCAGCATCGTGATGACAGCCGCAACACCTATGATAATGCCCAGCATCGTGAGGAATCCACGCAGCTTATTGTCCCCAAGTGCCTTGACCGCAATTCTGAAAAGATTGACAATATTCATTCAAAGTCCTCCTCCGGTATTCCGGCAAGAGTCACGGCAGCATCCTTCACACACATATTGGCCTCATCCGAAACGACCCTGCCGTCCCTGAGCATGATGTTCCGGCTGCTGTAATTGACTATTTCCGGATTATGTGTTACAAATATGATAGTACGTCCCTGCCTGTACAGGCTCTGCAGCAGCACAAGCACTTCGAAACTGGTACGCGTGTCCAGGTTGCCGGTAGCCTCGTCTGCAAGTATGACCGCCGGATTGTTGACCAGAGCTCTGGCTATGGCCACCCTCTGCATCTGACCTCCGGACATCTGGTTGCTCTTGTGCATCATACGGTCGCCGAGTCCTACCGACTCAAGAGCCCTTATGGCCCTCTCCCTGCGCTCCCGGGAGGAAACGGACGGATTGTACATCAGCGGAAGCTCAACATTCTCAACAGCGGTCGTCTTGGGCAGAAGATTGTAGTTCTGGAACACGAAACCTATCTTGCGGTTTCTCAGTACGGCCCTCTCATTCTTGTCCATAGTCCTGACCGGAACTCCGTCCAGGAAATACTCCCCTGAAGTAGGAGTGTCAAGACATCCAAGGATATTGAGCAGTGTGGACTTTCCGGAACCGGATGAGCCCATTATCGTCACAAACTCACCGACTGTCACTGCGAAAGATACCCCACGCAGAGCATGCACAATCTCATCTCCCACACGGAAGTCCCTTTTTATATTTTCTATACGTATTACTTCGCTCATGTCTTTTCATTTTTCAGACTGCTTGTCATCTCCCGGAGGACCCGGCATGAACGGACTGCGCTCTATCCTGACACTCTCCACAGCCAGTTTCTCAGCCGCCACTCCCGTAATCACCGATTCACCTTCCCGGATACCAGAGATTATCTCCGTACTTTCCCCATCCGATACTCCGGCCACTACCTGCCTTGGCGACACCGTCGAACCGGATACAGTCCATACCACAGTCCCTTCACCAGGCTGAGGAACAATTCCTCCGGCATCAAGATTCAGACCGACCTTCGCAAGCATCCCTGCATCGGGAACGAACCGAAGAGCCCTGGACGGTACGGAGACCACACCTTTCCTCTCCTTAGTATATATGGTTACATTCGCCGTAAGTCCTGGCTTGAGCTTAAGGTCAGGATTGCCGGCTGATATGACCACCTCGTAAGTGACCACACTGGACTCCGTAGTAGCCTCCAGTCTCACCTGCCTCACGGTACCGCTGAAGACATCATCAGGATAGGCATCCACCGAGAACTCCACCCTCTGCCCTTCTTCGACATTCCCTATGTCCGCCTCATCAACATCAGCCACCACCTGCATGTCCGTCAGGTCATTGGCTATCGTGAAGAGAGTAGGTGTCTCAAATCCTGCAGCCACTGTCTGCCCCTCCTCCACCGCACGGCTTATCACCACCCCGTCTATAGGCGAAGTGATTGTGGCATAACCGAGATTACGCCGGATACCGACTATCGACGCCTGATTCTGCTCGTAGGCGTTTTCCGCCGTTTCGTACAGATACAGAGCCTCGTCATACTCCTGATCACTCACCAGTTCCTTATCATACAAAGTCTTGGTACGGGCATAGTTCTTCTTACGATACTCGTATTCCGTCTTACTGCTGGCCAGCTGCGCCTCAGCCTGTCTGAGTTCCGCTTCCAGCGTAACCTTGTCCATCTCGGCTATCAGCTGCCCTGCCGACACATGATCATTGTAGTCCACATACAGCTTGTCTATGATGCCGGACACCTGTGTTCCTACATCCACAAGAGTAACAGGTTCTACTGTACCCGTAGCCGTAACTGAGTTAAATATGTCCGCACGGGCTGCGACAGCTGTCTGCACCATTATACTGCCTTTAGATTCAGGCTTGAATATCAACCACATAACCACAGCCGCCGCAACCACTGTGAGGACTATCACAACAATTCTGTTCTTTCTTTTTATTCTCATAATCAATAATCACCTTGAATTCCTTTACCTTGATATATGTTAAGAAGCTCAATGTTGAGCAAGGCCATATACTTGGCCTGCAGCACTTCCTGACGCGCCGATGTCAATTCGTTCTGGGCCGTTATCAACTCCACCGTATTCTTCACACCAAGAGAGAACTGCTCATACGTAAGCTCGTAGCTCTGTCTGGCATAGTCCTCCTGCTGAAGGGCCGAGACATACATGGACTGCGAGGAGACCACTCCGAGATAGGCAGACTCTACCTCCTGAAGCAATTCCTTTTCTATACTGAGCTGCTCCATGACACTGTTCTGTGCAGCTATCCTGGCCTTGTTGACAGCAGTCCTGTTCTGACGGTTGGAGTATATCGGTATGCTGAGCGTAAGTCCTATGTTCTCATTGAAATTGTTCCAGTACTGGTTTCCAGCATCGTAACCAGGAGTGGAGCCGGTCGCTGTACCTGCCCCTGACGCCGACATGAACGCAGTGCCTATGCCGGCAGACAGGGACAGTGTAGGAAAAAATCCTGACCGGGCCTGCCTGATCTCCAGCTCCTCTGCCTTGACGGATAGTTTTCCACGCTCAACCTCAGGCATATTTTCCAAGGCAGCCTGATACACGTCCTGCTTAGGCGGCAGGACCGCAAGTATCTGCCCGTCATTCACGACAGGCTCGGCAAGATCCATTTCGTCCATGATTCCAAGTTCCAGAAGCTGCTTGAGCTGCAATTTATAATCATCCAGTGACGTCATGGCGGAGACGACCTGATACTCGTCGCTTTTCCACTGGCTTTCCAGCTGAGCGAAATCCACCTTGCTTATCGAGCCCGCCTTCCACATCTCCTCCGCCCTGTCCCTCTGCGCTTTCGACACATCGGCCGTACTTCTCGCCACAACCACAGACTCCGATGCGTAAAGACACTGCATATATACCTGGACTATGGCTGTACGTATATCATTCGCTGTCTCCTCCACTGACAGACGGTCGATCTCATTCTGAACTTTCTGCTGCTTGACAGCCGTTCCCAAACGGCCGCCCTGAAACAAGGACATCCGGGCGCTGAGACTGTAGCTGCCGGTGTAGACATTGTTGTCGGACACGTCAGAAGACGGATAGTTGGAATAATTCTGCGAAGTGGAAGCCGACAGTGATGGAAAAAGAGCCGCCTTGGCCTGCTTGGTGTCCTCTATTCCTGACAAATACTGATTGTGACTCTGCTGCAGATCGATATTGTTTTCCATCGCATAGTCTATACACTCCTTGAGAGTCCACAGCGAAGATGTGTCAGAGTCGGATGCCACAGCTCCGAGCCCACTGACCGGCATCAATACGGCAAGCACTGCTGCCGACATTATATAAACATATCTTCTCATCTTTTTTCCTTCTGCATTTTCCGCGAAAATATGCGCCGGATTTGCAGATGGCAATAAATTTCGACAAAACGGCTTTTTTCATCGACATCCGACGGGAGAACAATTAACTGTCAAGAAAAAAAATGCCGCATTATATTTGTTTTTTATCAATTATTATCCGTATCTTGCAACCAGTTGTTATTCATACTGCACCTATGATAATATGAAAATCCTATGAAACACAACACTGATACATATTTATTAACCTTTAAAATCACTCAGTATGAAAAGATTCTATTTCTTATTAATGGCAGCAGGCGCATTATTCATGGCCAGCTGTGAGCAGAATCCCGTAAACGGAGACCCTCCCCAGATCTCGACTCCGGAAACAAGTATTGCCGCTCCAGGAAACGGAGGAACTGTCAACTTCGCCTACAGCATCACAAACGCGGCCGCAGACGGTGAACTGACTGCGGAAATGGCCGAATGGATGCATGACTTCACTGCAGTCAATGACACACTTGCCTCATTCTCGGCCGATCCGAATGACTCGGGAAGTGACAGGGAAGGCAAAATAACCCTGATCTACACATATGGAGGCTCCAATACTGTAACCGCAGAGATAAACGTGACACAGACACAGGCCGGAGCCGAGCCCACTCTCACATTGGGTGAAGTAGAACCTGTTCCTGCACAGGGCGGTATTGTAGAGCTGACATACACCATCACCGACCCGGTGGAGAACGGAGAGATCTCTGCAGACACAGAAGCCGGCTGGATCACTGATTTCGACTACAGCCAGAGCGGAGTCATCACATTCACTGCCGCAGCCAATGATAATGCGGAAAGAAACGCAGATATCACCGTCACTTACGAATATGACGGCAAGACAATCGAAGCCACGGCTACAATCACACAGGAGGCAGCCGGCTCTGACCCCCTTTACGATTACGAGTACGAGTTTGACTTGCTTTCCGGCACGTACTATGGAACGGAAATGGGTGTCAACGGCGAGTACAACTACTACACGTGGATATCCGACCTGCCTTTCGATGACGGTTATACACAGCTTGGCGGAACATACTACCTCTTCGACATATTCAATGCCGACGGACCGGCAGACGCTTCCAATCCTCTTCCCACAGCCGGAACATATGTCCTTGGAGAACCCGAAGCCACAAGCGACATGACATTTACACCTGACTATTCACAGGCTCTAAGCACAACTGTCGACAATACCGTGATATTCGATGTGACCTTTACTGAAGGTACTTTGGAGATCAGCTACGAAGGGGACGTCATGACCATCGAGGCCGTCATTACAGACAACGAAGGAAAGACCCACCATGTCACCTACACAGGTACACCAGCTTACGATGATGCAACAAGCGGAGAGAATCCCGACAATCCCGATAATCCCAACGGTCTCGGCATGGATCTCGACATTCAGGCCACAACAGCGGTGGCTTCCTACGTAACCGACAACGGCAGCAGCATGCAGATCAATATACAGCTGACCGATATGCCTTTAGAGGGAAGTTCACTGATTCCTCCAGGAAGCGTACTCGTACTGGAACTGATCATGCCGTTCGATGACAGCGGAAATCCGGCTACAGGAACATACACCATAAACGAAACGAGCAATGACTTCGCGGCACTGCCTGGCTCATATATAGACTTTATGGGATATATATACTACACAGGCTGCTATGTTCAGTACACTGACGCGAACTACAGCCAGAAGACAGGTCTGATGATGGAAGGAGAAGTCCAGATAGATCCAAGCGGGAACGGATTCCTTATTTCATGTTCATTCACGGCCGATGACGGCAGTATCGTGACTTGCGAATACGACGGTCCCATTACAATTTCCGGCATCCCCGGCCCCTACTCCACACTGACAGGTGACTACACTGTGGATCTTGAAGGAGCGACAGGATATGCGGAATTCTATGGCGACTACTATGGGACAGGCGGATCGAACTGGGTAATACAGATCCTGCCTACCACAGGCAATGACGGATTGCAGACCGAGATCGTATGTTCAAGTACAACCTTTGCTGACGGCATCACATCAGGTATATACTCCCCTTCCAGCGAGTACTCCCTCTATCCCGGAGAGTATGCTACCGGCTATATGGCCAGCGGCAGCATCTATGGAACCAACTATCTTGGAGGTTTCGATGATATGGGCTACGTATCCCAGTTCGCACCTGCCATATCCGGAGACATGAACATAGTCCAGAACGATGACGGAACCTACACCATATCATTCGCATTCCTGGATGACAAGGGCAACACCTGGGACGGAGAATGGAGCGGCGCGATGGAAGTAGTCGATGTAAGCTACGCTCCGGCACGTACAAGCATAACGCCTTACCGTGAGAACACCCTGTCCATGGAACAAAAAGCCGGAATATACAAGAGCCTACAACCGAGAATTGCCGAACCAGCAGTCAAAAAAGCATCTCTTGTAAAAAGATAGTACTGTTCTCTAAACAGACTCATTGATTGAGGGTGTGTTTCAAAGCACACCCTTTTTTAATCAATGCTGCCAACTGTCACGGCATGATACCTGCCTGATCCGCACGGAACGTCTCGTATTCCTCTTTAGAGAAGACATAAGGCCAGGACATAATGTGCATTTCCACCGGAACAGAGTCATCATGGTACGCCGGCTGCACATGGTGCCATGGATTCAGGATAAAACCATTTCTCTCGTAAAACAGTTTCCGCCTGAAAGTCATCTCATCATCCTCTACCGGCAACTCTATCTCGAGCAGCATAGGTCTGCCGAGTCCTTTGATATAGTCCAGGACAGCCGTGCCGGTACCACCGCCCCTTCGGGAAGGATCCACCGCAAAATGCTCTCCGTACAGATAACCGTGTCCGAAGTCCCAGAATGTAAAAAAACCGTACGGCCCGTCTTCCTCCCTGTCTCCGTAAAAAGCCAGAAAATGCAGTCTGTCGTCCTTCAGATACTCTGTCATACCGGCAGTATCACGCCTCTCGGCATAAGGGAAACTATTCTCATATATCCTCACACAATCCGCATACAGCGGATCTGATGGTGTGACAATTCTTCTTATATTCATTTCAACTGAGATTGAGATTGTTCATTAATGATTTTCTACAGAATATTGACCTCGGGATGAAGGTCAATCCCGAAACGCTGCCGCACCGAAGTCCGGACAGCGGCAGCAAGAGATGCAACCTCCGTTCCGGTCGCACCTCCAAGATTGACAATGACAAGGGCCTGACGCGAATACACTCCGGCACGTCCTACCGAACGTCCCTTCCAGCCACACTGCTCTATAAGCCAGCCGGCTGAAAGCTTGACAGCATCAGTACAAGACGAATTCCTGTCCTTGTCTGTCCGGCCGATCTCATAATACGGTATATCAGGCCACCGCTGCTGAAGTTCCTGGAGTTTGGAGCGCGGAATCACCGGATTGGTGAAGAAACTGCCGGCACTGCCTGTCTCTGCCGGATCCGGCAGCTTCGCGGCTCTGATTTTCAGAACTGCTTCACGCACATCCCTCAATTCCGCATTCCCTGCCGGCCTCTTCTCCAGAACCTGCGCCAGACCCTTGTAGGACAGATTGAGACAAGGCCGCAAACCAAGACACAGATCAACATACATAACGACATAGCGTCTGTTTTCCGGTCGCTTGAAGATACTGTACCGATAACCATATCCGCATTCCTTCCTGTCAATCACCTTTACCGAGCCATCTACCATATCCATTACCGTCAAGGAACGTACCAGATTACTGATCTCGGCTCCATAGGCTCCGATATTCTGTACCGCAGCCGCACCGGTCTCCCCGGGCACAGCCGTAAGATTTTCGGTGCCGTACCAGTTCCGGTCCACACACAACTTCACAAGCTCGTCCCACACAGTTCCGGCACCTGCACGTACCGTCACCGCATCCTCATCCCGCTCAAGCTCTTCTATACCGGTGATACGGGAATGCAGCAGAGTCCCGGGCCAGTCCTTAGTGAAAAGCAGGTTACTGCCCCCACCCACATGCATCCATGGAGAAGGCAACTCTGCGTCCCGCAGCATACGGGCAACTTCCCGCAACTCCTCCGCAGAGGAGTACTCCACCCATGCCGCTGCTTGTACGTCTATTCCGAAGGTATTGTGTCCCAACAGGGAAAAGCCACGTGATATTTCCAGCATATCCTGTCCTCCGCCGTCAGTCAATCCTCGTTATTCGCGCCCCGAGGGCATTGAGACGTCTTTCTATATCCTGGTACCCCCTGTCTATCTGCTCGATATTGTGTATGCGGCTGGTACCGACAGCTCCCATTGCCGCTATCAGCATGGCTATACCGGCCCTTATGTCCGGAGAAGTCATCTCCCTGCCACGAAGATTCATCCGATGGTTATGTCCCACCACTACAGCACGATGAGGATCACACAGAATAATCTGAGCCCCCATGTCTATAAGTTTGTCCACAAAGAACAGGCGGCTCTCGAACATCTTCTGGTGAATAAGCACACAGCCCTTGCACTGAGTGGCGACCACCAGCATGACACTAAGCAGATCCGGAGTCAGACCAGGCCAGGGAGCATCGGCTATGGTCATTATGGAGCCATCCAGAAAAGTGTCTATGGCATACTCGTCCTGTGCAGGAACATGGATGTCGTCTCCCTGCTGACTGAGAACGATGCCGAGACGGCGGAAACTCTCCGGTATGATGCCCAGATTCTCATGTGAGACATTCTTGATGGTTATCTCACTTTGGGTCATGGCGGCCATTCCGATAAAACTGCCTACTTCTATCATATCCGGAAGTATCCTGTGCTCTGTTCCATGCAGTTCACTTACCCCTTCTATGGTCAACAGATTGGAGGCTATACCGTTGATCCTGGCCCCCATACGGTTCAACATCCGGCACAGCTGCTGTATATACGGTTCACAGGCGGCATTGTAGATGGTGGTGGTGCCCTCAGCCATGACTGCTGCCATGACGATATTGGCCGTTCCTGTCACCGATGCCTCATCCAACAGCATGCGCGTGCCGCGAAGCCTTCCGGAACGCAGTTCGAACGTCGCGTTGTCCTTGTTGTAGGTAAATTCCGCCCCAAGTTTCCTGAGTCCCTCGAAATGCGTATCAAGACGGCGACGGCCGATCTTGTCACCGCCAGGCTTCGATGTAAGGGCATATCCGAAACGGGCCAGCATAGGACCGGTCAGCATTATGGAACCCCGCAAGGCTGCATTGCGCCTCAGAAACTCAGGAGTATGCAGATAATCCATATTCACCTCAGACGCACAGAAAGAATATCTTCCGGCACCTTTCCTGTCGACCCGTACGCCCATATCCTGCAGAAGCGCTATCAGATTGTTGACATCCAGAATATCAGGGACATTCTCAACAGTCACCGTTTCCTTGGTCAGAAGCACCGCACAAAGAATCTGCAGCACCTCGTTCTTGGCACCCTGCGGATAGATATCACCTGAGAGCCGGTGACCTCCTTCGATTACAAAACACGACATAACTATCTGATTATTATTTTTTCTTTCAACTGTTCAAGTCCTATGGCCGGAAGTTCCTCCTGTATATAATGCCTCTCGTCCACATCCGGAATCATTTCCGAAACTATCGGAATATAGAACATACGGGCCTTCAGCGCATCCGGTATTCCTCCGACCGACACAAGCCTCTGGGCGTCCTTCTCCGTAGTTACGACCATGGCTGTAGGATGCCTCCTCACGGCTGCCGCTATCCTGGAAAAATCGGAAGGCCCATAGTCGTGGTGGTCTGCGAATGTCAGGACCTCCTTGAGGCCAAATCTCCAGCCCACTTCCCGCTTTAAAGTTCTGTTATCGGCGATACCACTGAAAAGCACGGCATTGCGTGAATAGACATAACGTCCGTCGCATGAATCATGGAATACAGGGACAGGGTCCAGATATGATATACGGGAAAAGAGCAAGGGAATACGGGCAGGCAGTCCCAACTCTGTCCTCCATTTCCTGCGGAACGCATCGTCCACATTACCCTCAACTTTTGTCACAATAACCATATCGGCCTTGCAAAGTCTGCAGGGTAAATCCCGAAGGCGGCCTATAGGCAGCAGACAATCCTTGAAAACCGGTCTCGAACTGCTTACAAGCACTATCGAGAAACCTGATCTCAGACGGCGGTGCTGGAAGGCATCGTCCAAAATGACCAGACCAGGTCTTGTCTCCCCGGGCATCGCAGCCAACATATCCACAGCCCGCTTACGGGAGGAATCCACAACGACCGTTATATCAGGAAACTTACGTTTTATCTGCAAAGGCTCGTCCCCTACATCCCTGTAATCGTCATCCACTGCGACAATCCTGAAACCTTTGGTCCTTCGTCCGTACCCTCTTGATACTACCGCTATCCTGTAACTGCCCCTGTACATTCTCACAAGCATTTCCACAGCCGGAGTCTTGCCAGTACCGCCGACGGTGATATTGCCCACACATATGGACGGCAGGGCGGACGGATATGACCTAAGAATACCTCTGTCATACATGAGATGCCTCAAGCCCAACACTATGGTATAAGGGAAAAGCAGCAGCCGGTCTATTTTCATATTATTTGCTTATTCTTAACTAAAATATATTCATGATGTAAACAATACCGAGAGAAAGACGGTGTTCCTGAGTACCGGCAATACCAAGGGCCGTACCGTAACCGGTAGGAGACGCACTGTAGTAGTTATAGTGCAGAAAAATGCGGAAATCCCGGCTCTTGGCAGGCATGTACTCCAAACACGCCTGCGCATTCCAGCTTGCACGGCACAGACCTGCAGGAATGTCTCCGTAAGGCCTGTACAGACTGCCGTGTTCCATGGAGCCTTTCAGAAAGGCCGAGAACGAAGGGCTGAAAAACAAGTGCAGATATCCTATGGCGGAGAAATACTCTACATTCTCGAGAGTACGGGCCATGCCGTCCTGAAACACCGAGGCGCGACTCAGTATACCATTGGCATCCAAACTCTGACGGGAATATATCAGATCTACGTAGACTCCCCACCAGTCACTGCGATAGGACTGGCCCAGTTCTATGATCCATAAATCCTTGCGCTCAGCCTGCGTGCCGTACGATACTGACCAGCGCAACTCCAGGGCATTATCCAGAAAGTTGCCGTTCCAGTTCAGCGTATACAAGAACGGAGCCCGCGAGCTTCCGACACCTTCCGGCAGACCGCCGTGAAAATACTCTCCGTCGCTCACTCCGCGCAGATTGGATATCTGAAAAGCCAGATCATGGGCAGAAGTGATATGCCAGGTACCCATCACCCCGAGCTGATAGCAAGGGAAACTGCCTCCGAAGTCGCTGTATTGAATCACATTTACCGGTGCGGCCCATGCCTCCTGACCTCCGAGGGCCATGACCTGCTTGCCGAATGTAAGGGAAAACTGCCGGACGGGAGTCCATGTCATAAAGGCATAGTCCACAGACTCCAGCAGGTTGTCGAATGTATTGGAACGGAAATTGGCATTGAAAGACTGGCGGAAACGATAATACAGTTCCTTCTTCTTCCCTACTGTACCCTCAATGTTCCAACGGAAATTATCCATTCTGAAATGGGCCGACGGCTTCTCCGTACCAGGCATGTCCATCCTCAGTGAACCGCGCATCTGGAACGACATGTCATGGTTGTCCATAAACTCATCCTTCAGGACACTGCCCAGAACCGGATCAGTCAGGTTCCATCCCCTTTCCGACGCCGAAGTGTCGGCATCGGAATATCCGGCGGCATAAAAAGCCGTGAAAGCCGAAAGAAAGATTATAACCAGCAGTCTTCTCATTGTCGATACAGATTATTCCCCTTCTGCAGCCGCGAAGGCGTATTTACGGATAATTCTTACTGTGGAAGTATCTGATGCGAAAACAGAATACAGGCCCTGCTCCTCCTGAGCAGGATCACCGGTATAGTCGTCTCCGGGCCTCCACATCAGATGATCTTCTGAAGGCTCGGCCAGACCGCCCCAGCCCCAGAAATTGAAGCCGGCCAACATAGTGCCGGACGCTTTCTGTCCGGTCATCTTCGACAGCATGGCTTCATAGTACATGTCCCTCATGCTCACCTGAGTGTCCTTTGAGAAGCCCACGCCATCCCTCGGGAAACCGAACTCCTCGACAACCAAAGGCTTGTGCAGCCTGCCAGCCACTTCCAGATGTTCGTCCAGATACTCCAGAGACAGGTCTATGGCAGGGGCAACTATCCCGTCACCCATATCCTCACGGGATGTCCAGCCCCAGTTGAACGGCCAGATATGGATATTGAGATAGTCCACATAAGGTGAACGGCCTATCTCCTCCCATAGCGACAGATCCACCTCGCAGCCATATTTGCCCTCGCTGCCGACAGACACCATGTGATTGGGATCGATAGCCTTGATAATCTCTGCCGTCTCTGTCAGCCAGGTCTTGAAAGTCTCCTTGTTCTCCTCTCCGAAAGGTCGCGGCTCATTGCATATCTGCCATGAGAATATGGCAGGATCATCGCGGTATGCCTTGCCTGTAACAGTGTTGGTACGCGAGACGATATCCATAACGTAGCGACGGAACATCCCCATGGCCGAGTCGGATTTCATGAAGTTGGACACGTAGTCCACATATTCGTTGTAGCCGGCAACCCTGGGCAGGGGAATATCTCCGTAACCGGCCCATTTAAGATACTGCGAGTAACCTCCGCTCCATTCCCAGGAGTTGTTGAGGTACAGCACCGCTTCCATATCCCTCTTTCCCAGTTCCACCAGAAAATAGTCCAGCCCCCTGAGAAGAGTGTCATTGTACCGGCCAGGAGCATACTGGAGGGTCGGCTCCACCTTCGTATATACGCCCCGCTCACCGTCAGAGCCGACCAGCACGCGCAGATTGCGCACTCCCATGGCGCACAGGCTGTCCAGTTCCATGGAAAGACGTTCCCTGTCACCTCCGCTGCCTTCCGAGGCCAATATAGGGCCGTACCAGAAATTAGTGCCGACAAAATAATACGGTTCACCGTGCTTGATGAACTGGCCGTCCTCCACTTTTATTATTTCTTCGCTTTCGCTTCCGTCCACACACGAAAGCAGAAAACCGGCCGTCACCACCAGTACAGACAGTGCGACCGACTTCATGGGGCTGCGACGTATTCTTCCGGCCCATAGCCTGGCCCTGTATGAAGCAGTCCATGCTTTCGACGCATACCTCCATTTTCTCGACGTGGACTTGAACGGTATGCCTCCTCTGAACGTACCGCCGACCACCACACCCAGCACATCCGAGACAGTAGCCCTTACATACGGAGCATAACCGCAGTCTCCTCTAAGCAGCAGCAGAGTGCCCCACACATGAACCACCCTGAGAAGACACGGACTCATGTCTTCGCCATGGCGGACGAGCACCACGTCTCTGCGGCGGACTGTTATCCTGCCGTCTCCAGCCGTGCAGTTCCTCCTCTTGCGCCATGAAATCACATTGTGCGAATCGAACATATCCGTCTCATCATCAGTATATCCGTTCCCGCACAATCTCACAGGAGCCAGCAGTACACTGTCCTTTCCCTGAAGCAGAAAAGGCCGCATGCCTCCTTCTTTTACAGAAAGCCTGACAAACGCACCTGCAGAAAGCAGCGATGCCGCTTCATCATAATCTTTCACAGCCAACGTCGCCATCACCTTAGTCCTTTAATGAGTATTCTATCGTAGTGACCACCCTTACCACTTTGATGTGCGGAGTGTTCTGGTCACGGTCGGATATGGAGAACTGACCCTGTGAAGCCGAACGTATCTTGCCGATCCTGCTGTCCGAATCCTCCGCAAACTTCTGGGCCGTGGCCCGTGCGTTCTCAGTCGCCTCGGCCACCATCTCCGGTTTGATGTCATTGAGTCCGTTGAATGAGAAAACAGTCTGGAACTGATAGTCATCCCCCGCTATCACGACACCTTTCTTGAGAAGGTCTCCCTGCTTTGTCATAAGATTCCTCACCACATCTATCTTTCCGGAAGCAACCGTAACCACAGATACGGCCTTGTACCGGAACGGATCCTCGTTGTTGTATCCGTACCGTTCCGCCTGGAGATCGGTCACAGATGCAGGTGTGACGGTTATCTCCTCCTGCGGTACACCGTTGGATGTCAGAAAATCCACTATCACCGCGTTGTTTTCCTCTATCTGCGTATAAAGTGCTTTCAGGTCATTGCCGGCCAGCCTGTATGCCAGAGGCCAGATAACCTTGTCGGCAACAACCTCCCTTTCCGAAAGTCCCTTAACCACGACACTGCGGTCCCGGTCTGAAAACCGTCCGATACCCGCATATATAAACCATCCGAGAACTATCAGTCCAACCATTATCGAACCGCCTCCTTCGAAAGTCAGCTTTACCTTGGTCTTCCTGTCCTTGTCATGACTATGACCGTCATTTATGATTTCTTCCATAGCGCATCAATTTTAGTACATTATACAAAGATAGTGATTTAATTCTAACAGACTCTGTAAAACCTGTGACTTTTTCATTCATGCTGTGGATAAATCAGATTTTATCCGTAAGTTTGCCGTGCAGTAGTAAAACCCGACTATTTGAATGCAGCAACATCATTAAATTTTACATACATGAGAAAACCTTTAATTCTACTTTCAACATTTTTAATGGCAATGACATTCTGCACGGATGCTTCCGCCAGGAGCGGGCAGTCCGTCATAGAAAAAGAGCCCGTTGAGGTCGTGGACGGCAAATTCACACCAGAGATTATGCTGCGGCTCGGCCGTGTGTCCGATCCTCAGCTCTCACCCGACGGCAAGAAGATACTCTACGGAGTGACCTACACCAGCATCGAGGAGAACCGCAGCGTGCGTCAGCTGTACGTGATGAACGCCGACGGCAGTGACAACCGGCAGATCACGCATTTCACTTCCAGCGCAAACAATGCCCGCTGGTACGGAGACGGCTCCACCATCCTCTTTCTGCGCGACGGCCAGATATGGTCGATGAAGGCCAACGGCTCCGGCATCCGTCGGGTCAGCGACATCCCGGGCGGCATTTCCGAGTTCAAGCTCTCGCCCGACCAGACCAAGGTGATGTATATCGCCCAGGTACAGTACGCCACTAAGCCGACAGATCTGTATCCAGATCTTCCGAAGTCATCGGGACGTGAGATAGACGGCCTGATGTACCGTCACTGGGACTGTTTCGTGGAGACCATTCCCCACACGTTTGTCTCTGACGTGACCCGTTCCGGCAACAGTCTGAAAGTCATTCCCGGCAAGGACATCATCGAGGGCACCAAGTTCGAGCTTCCGACCCTGCCTTTCGGCGGACTGGAGCAGCTCTCATGGAGCCCTGACGGACAGTGGATCGCATACGCCTGCCGCAAACTGACAGGCAAGGATTACGCCTTCTCCACAAATACCGACATCTATCTCTACAATGTGGCTGACGGCACTTGCGAGAATCTCACGGAAGGCATGAACGGGTACGACACAGACCCTGTGTTCTCTCCCGACGGCAAGAGCATCGCATGGCTGAGCATGGAGAGAGCCGGATTCGAGGCCGACCGTACCAGACTTTTCGTCATCGACCTGACCTCACGCGAGAAAAAGGAACTGACAGTAGGTTTTGACCACGGAGCGATGTCCCCGGTATGGAAGGCCGACGGCAGCGGACTATATTTCAACGCACTGGCATTTGCCCTGCAGGCCATATATTCTGTCGACCTCGAGGGTAATATCACCAGAATAACCCCGGAGGACAGCTGGTTTGACTTCGGAGGCGTGAAGGAGATGGGCAACGGGCATCTGCTTGCGACAGCCCAGTCCATGAGCAGACCGGACGAGATCGTATCGGTATCCATCGCAGACGGTTCATTCACTTACCTTTCCCACGAGAACGACGACATATACGCACAGCTTGAGCAAGAGACTTACGAGCTCCGCTGGATTCCCACCACGGACGGCCTCAAGATGCTCACATGGGTGGTTTATCCCGCCGGATTCGACTCCACCAAAGTGTATCCGACCATGCTGTTCTGCACCGGAGGTCCCCAGCAGTGCCTCAGCCAGAGCTGGTCTACCCGCTGGAACTTCAAGCTGATGGCAGCCAACGGCTACATCGTGATACTGCCCAATAGGCGCGGCACGATGTCCTTCGGCCAGAAATGGTGCGACGATGTGTCTCAGGACTATGCCGGCCAGTGCATTGACGACTACATGTCAGCCGTCTACGAGATGAAGAAGGAGCCTTACGTAGGCAAGATGGGTGCTTCGGGTGCCAGCTTCGGCGGCTACTCCATCTATTATCTCGCAGGTGCGCATCCCGATGACTTCGACGCATTCCTCTCTCACGCCGGCATCTTCAACCAGGAGCAGATGTACATGATGACAGAGGAAATGTGGTTTCCCCAGTGGGAAAACGGCGGAGCGCCCTGGGATCTCGAGAAACCGGCAGCCCGCAGGCACTATGTAAACTCTCCCCACAAGCTCATCCGCAACTGGAAGACCCCGATCATGGTGACCCACGGCGAGATGGACTACCGCGTACCTGTAGAGCAGGGCATGGCCGCATTCAATGCCGCTCAGATGATGGGCGTGCCCTCCCGTATGCTGCTCTTCCCCGAAGAGAATCACTGGATTCTCAGGCCCCAGAATGCAGTCCACTGGCAGAGGGATTTCTTCGCATGGTTCGATCAGTGGCTTAAAGACTGACGGTGATCAGACACACAGCACGTCTCACATCTGGCACATGTCATCTGACATAGCCCATTAAAGATACAATCTGAATCAAGGCCCTGCCGCGGGATATCCTCCCGGGCAGGGCCTGTTTCATTCTCGCTGCCTCATCCAGGTGGAGTCCATCCAATCATCCATGATCACTTGATTCTCTCCGCCGCAACGACAGCATCCGGATCCAACTCTGCATTCTCTCCACAGGCGCAGTATTTCCAGCGATTCTCAGCCCCGGCAGAAAATTCCACGTTGCTTTTTAGTTATAACATATTTAATTGGGACAAAAAAGTGCTCTTTTAGCCAAATTCAATCCGATATTAAAATCTGCAATTATGCCAATCACATGACTGACAAATATTTACATTACAACTAAAAAGCAACGTGAGACTATCGGCTGTCGTGAATTGCAGTCCTTTTCATAATTAATTGACATTCAATAATATATAAAACCACATGCATTTTTCGACCCTTCAGAATAGCGCGAAAAATGCAGGCCATTTCGCAATAAACTGATTGACAATGGCTTAAAGAACGACATGCAATTTACAGGCTTTCGCGACTGCGCGTAAATTGCAGTTCCTTTTATAAATCCTTGACAGGCAGAAACATATAAAACGACGTGCATTTCCCAACCACGCCGTGCTCCACCATCATTGATTGGCCATGGCCCCTGTGCCTCCGGTACCCGAATTGCGGCATGTTAATTTTCCGTGGCCTCTTCCACAGACCGTCCTACGCCAGATTCCCCATCCGGTCCTCGCCACAACGGCAGCATTTCCCGTGATTCGGTGCCGTTGCGGCAAGACCATCTCACCGCCGTTATTTCAACAGGACGCTCTACGCCGGATTCAGCCGGAGTATCCGTCCGTACCATAAGCCGAACGACCGATTATAATTTACTCCAAATATTTCTTATCTTTACGACACAAAATCATTCTCACCATGAAAAACATTATCACAGTCCTATCGGTTATCGCGGCCGCAGTCATGGCCCTATACTCGTGCAGCGACAAAGCAGACAACAGTATCACCGTACTGACCGACGAGGTGAAGACCGGAGCAGTCAGCGTAAAGGGCGATACTGTCTGCACTTTTCCAGATACCGTATTGGCAGACATGGCCTGGATGACCGGAGACCGTTATGCGGTATGTCGGACTCAGACCGGCTGGACCGGCCTGTCAGCCAGCCAGTGGGCCTTTCAGGTCTATGACACCAGAACGATGCAGCGTGTCTCCCGATTTCTTCATGCGGGCAACGGACCGTATGAGATACTCTCTATGAACACCTATGCTGTAGATGACACACTCTACGTAATGGATTACCAAAAGGGCAACCTGTTCACCATTCCGCTTGACAGAGCCGCCGAAGGGCTGCAGGCCGACAGGTGGATAAAGGAAATGCCTTTCAAATTCCGTACAATGAAAGTCGTTACCTACAAGGGGCAGATGCTTTCACTCAACCCCTTCTGGTTCGAGGACAAAAGCATCAACGTCTCCAACGGGGAAGCCAAGCTGTTCTACTCAGACGGAGACATTATTCCATACGGAGACGACAAGATTTTTTCAGGGAACTGCTTTCAGGGGCACCTGCTTACCAATCCCGATAAAGGCACGGTAGTCTACATAGAGAACTCCTATCCCCTCGTGGAGTTCTACAATGACAGCCTGCGTCTGGTAAGGAGCGTCATCGGGCCGGACGACATCAAACCAAAATATCTCAACGACGGTTCGTATCTGTTTCTTGCAGAATACTACGGATCCGTCTACGTATCTGCATGCTGTGATGACAGCTACATCTATCTGCGGTACGATGACGATATAAGTCCCGAGCCTTTAATTACAACGGAAATGGTCAACGGAGTGCCTACAATGTCAACCCGGAGCAAGAAATACACTGAGGAGGCAAAGGATATGCTCATCCTGGTCCTCGACTGGGAGGGGGATCTTCAGGGCAGCTACCGCCTGGAGGGCCTGAAGGACTGCTCCGCAATCTCTTCCGGTGGGGACGGTCTCATCTACGCCAGTGTCAAGGACAAGAACACAGACCAGCTTTCCATCCTCCGCTACAAGCTCTTCTGACGGGAAAGAATGGCGTCGCAGAGGACAATGGCGGCGGCGCTTTCAATGACTACAGGGACACGCAGGGCGAAGCATACGTCGTGGCGTCCCTTTATCCTGAGTTCCTCCAGCCGTCCGGTAGCCAGATTTATGGTGCTCTGGGGACGGGCAATGCTGGAGGTGGGCTTCACTGCCACGCGGAAGACAAGCGGATTGCCGTTGGTTATGCCGCCGTTGATACCACCGGCTCCGTTGCGGGAGGTATGCCCCGCGATGTCGGTGATGGGGTCGTTGTGCTGCGAGCCGCGCATACGGGAGGCCCCGAAGCCGTCCCCGAACTCTATGCCACGGATGCCTGGTACGGAGAAAATCATCTGCGAAAGAGCCGCCTCCATAGGATAAAAGAACGGTTCCCCAAGGCCGGCAGGGACTCCGGTACAGACGCATTCGACCACTCCTCCGACCGAATCACCCTCAGCCGCCACTTCCGTCAGGAAGGCATCCAGAGCCTCAGGTGAGGCGAGAACATCCGCGTCATCCGTCTGCTGCTCCACCGCTACAGCTGAATCTGGAGAAATATGGCCCGACCCGCCGCATCCGGCATTGTCCCGAAGCAGTCTCCGGCCTCCGACCTCCGTAAGACAGGCATTGACCTGTATCGGGGAAATGACCTTCCTGGCCACCGTTCCGGCAGCAACGAGAGGCAGGGTCATCCTTCCGGAGAACATTCCTCCCCCCGAAGTCAGGCTGTCCACCCCATATTTTACCCTGCGCACCCAGTCCGCATGGCCCGGACGGGGAATATCGGTGAACTGCCAGTACGCAGAAGGATCCACATTGTCATTGTGAAATACCAGTTTCAACGTGGTTCCGGTGGTCAGGCCGCCCTCCACTCCCCGGACAATCTCCGGCATATCCTTCTCAGTGCGGGAGGTCGTGCCCTTGCGGCCGGGCCGACGGCGGTCGATGTCAGCCGTGAAGTCTGCCGGTGCGAGCGGGATACCCTCCGGCACTCCCTGAATCTCCACCGACATGAGCGGACTGTGGGATTCACCCGCAAGGGCAATCCTGAATGTATCTCCGAAAGCGTTGTGCATATCGTTTATGTAGTATATTGCTACTGGTGAATGGATTCGAACAGTTTGAGAAAACCGGGGAAAGATTTGTCGATACAGTCGGTGCTGTCGAGAGTCACCTTGGAGTCACAACCCAGAGAGGCTATTTTCAAGGCCATGGCGACCCTGTGATCGGAGAAAGTGTGGAAACTGCCGCCTTTCAGCATTTTCCCCTCGACAATCCTGCGGGAAAGACTGATGCCGGTAATCTCCATGACGTCCCCGTCAACCTTGGCCGGTACGCCCATTGCCCTCAGTCCTTCTTCCATGACTACAGGACGGTTGCTTTCCTTGTTGCGCAGACGCGCCACCCCTGTAAAATGAGAAGTGCCTTCCGAGAAGGCGGCCAGTACAGAAAGAGCCGGAAGCAGGTCAGGCGAGTCAGTGGCATCGAAATCGAAAGCCCGCAGAGTACCCCGCGACACCCGCAGGCCACGGCCATCCGGCAGTTCCTCAATATCAGCCCCACAACCTGCAGCCACCTCCAGAATCTTCTTGTCGGCCTGAATAGTGTCAAAATCCAGTCCTGTGATGACAAGAGTTCCGAAAATCGCCGCAGCCACAATGAAATTGACAGCCGCACTCCAGTCCCCCTCGAATGTCATCTCCGTCGGAGAATATTTCTGCTTCCCAGGTATATTGAAAACCAGTTCCCCGCCCTCGCGGTGCCATTCCACTGTAACCCCGAACCTGTGCATGACATCTACGGTCAGCAGGATATATGGCACACTCGTCGCATTCTGAACCCTCAGGACACTGTCTTTTTTGGACAGAGGCAAAGCCATCAGCAGGCCGGTGATGAACTGCGAGCCCTTCCTGCCGGAGATAGTAATCTCTCCCCCCTTGATCGGACCGCATACTACGGCCGGTAGAGTCTCCTCAGCTGTCAGGATACAGCTGGCCCCGAGTTCCTCCATCGCTTCCTTACAGCCGTACATGTGACGGTCCATCAGGCTGCCTTCACCCGTAACAGTCACAGATTCACCGAACTGCGCAACGACAGGAATACAAAGACGTGACAATAGGCCAGACTCGCCTACAAATGCCGTACGTCCGCCGCTCTGCATGGACATGGACACGAGACTCGAGAAAGGCGAATCGTTCTTTTTCTTGTCAGGAGGGAAACCGCCCCGGATAATCAGGTCACCGCCCTTGTCGATATAGGCCTCCGACGCAAACTGCTTTGCCACACCTATTGCCGAATCTATGTCGCGGCAACGGGTGCAGTTGTGGAACTCGCTCTCGCCCTTGGCCAGCATCGCAGCTATGATAGCCCTCTGGGCCACACTCTTAGAAGCCGGCATACTCACCGTACCGCTTACCACGCTCCTGTCATGGAAATTCTCCACCTCATCCATCGTGAACATACCAGGAGCCACTATGTATTTCTGACGCAGGGCGCAATAAATGAAAGGAGCACCGAGCCTGTGCGCCTCCAGCCGGCTGAACCGCCCTTCATCACCCATCGCAAATGCCGTCAGCGGCACTTTCTTTCGTCCCAACTTGCCGTCTCTCTGCATTTTATACAGGTCCAGCACCCTCAACGCATCCCCGGTACATGCTGCCGTAGTAACTATCTTCACGATATCCGCACCGGCCTTAACCGCCTCCCTGTACACTTTCGCAAGAGCGGTCGTGGCAGGAGTCATCTGATAATCATGAAAAGAAAGTATCAGTTTGGTTCCCCTCCCACGCAACAGAGCCTGCTCACCCTTGCCGAGACTGATGTAGGAAAAGACGTTTAAATCCACATAGGCGGCTCCAGCCATCACGGCAGCACTGCAAAGATGACTGTCACGCTTCATGCCGGTCGCAATCAGAGGTATCCTCGAACCGCTGAACAATTCATGCACATCATCCTCCCCAAGCCCGCAAAGATCCAGACGTATCTCCGCAATCAAGTCCGGAAACTGCCTGCGGTATTTCTCGCAGCGCTTCAAGGCTTTTTTACAGGCATCTATACCATAGTCCCCTATGCTAATACAAATCATAGACAATCTCTTGCATTTCTCTCACGCTCAACGGCGCCACCGTCACAGAGCCGATATCGCGAATCAGGACAAAATTAATAAAATCTTCCTTACGTTTCTTATCATTCAGCACAAAGTCCGATAATTTTGCAGCCATTTCCCCTTCCGGAATGCCGGCACAGACACCGGCAATTTCCAAGATACCCCTGTATCCAATTGATTTGAAATCATTTACAATAGCCCTTGCTGTACTCTCTTCCAGCACACCTTTTCTAACAGAAATTTCCGCTGCGGCGATAATTCCGGCAGCGACCGCTTCTCCATGGGAAAGCACCTCCCTCTGACATCCCGTCTCTCCGCAAGCCATGCAGACCGACTCTATCGCATGACCGAGAGTATGACCCAGATTGAGCTTCATCCTCTCCCCATTTTCCCTACGGTCCGCATCCACGATTGCCGACTTGATCTCTATACAGCGGCGGATAATCCTGTCCAGGACCTCACCATCACAACCACCTTTTTTCGTACACCGTCCGCCGTACCACTCCACCGCCTCGCCGTACATCGCCCCGTCACCTATGATCAGAGTCTTGAGCACCTCCGCCATACCGGAATGCCATTCCCTCTCCGACATGGTTCCCAGCACCGACGGGTCCACCAGAACCGTCTCCGGAATCCCGAACGTTCCTATCATATTCTTGTAACCGTGGAAATTCACCCCAGTCTTGCCTCCTATCGCAGCATCGACCTGAGCCAGCAGCGTAGTAGGGACCAGAGCATATCCCATACCGCGCTTGTACACCGAAGCCGTAAAGCCGGTAATATCTGTTGTCACACCGCCGCCTATACCCAGCAGCAGCGCGCCCCTGTCCGCCTCACTCTCCAGCAGCCATCCGATGATCTCCTGCATGCTGTCCAGAGACTTATTCTCCTCGCAGGCACGGAACGGCATCCACTCTATGCCGGCAGCCTCGAGCACCGGAGCGAATCTCCCCGCAACATTGGTGTCCACCACGGCAAATATCCCCCTCCTACGTATTTCTTCAGGGGCATTCCATGCCGTATCGCAGATCCATTGCGCCGCCTGACCGAAAACAACATTGTCCATCCGAGATATCCTTTATATCCGTTTTAAGCAATACACATTGCAAATGTAACATTTTTTTCTACCTTTGCAGTCCAATACCTGATGCAGACGCATCCCGTATCTTGCCCGGATGGCGGAATCGGTAGACGCGTTGGTCTCAAACACCAATGTCCGAAAGGATGTGCCGGTTCGACCCCGGCTCCGGGTACACAGAAAGCCACCTAATCGCTTGATTAAGTGGCTTTTTTTATTTTATCGAGGTGTACTAATATATTACTATTTCTGACTCTTATCAAAGACATGAGAGAACAATTCAGGAGACGGGTCTAATACTGAAGGTAATATCAATCTAACTAAAAAACTCTTTGGATATCGGGAAATGCAGACCTTTTCACAAGTACCTTATTGTAAGGACATTATAAAACAGCATGCATTTTTCACCGCCTCACGAAGGCCCGAGAATTGCATGCTGTTTTATATACCGCTAATAATCAAATTATTACAAAACGTACTGCATTTTCATTCACACTGCGTTCCACATCCGGCAGCCTCAAGCAAATGCAGCGCCTTGCGGTGCTTGTCATTGATACGGGCAAGACGCTCCATCATGGCCGTGTTGCCCTGCTCCTCGGCGCGGGCATAGGTCTTGAGTCCCCTTTCAAGATTGTGTCTCAAGTCGTTAATCTTCACATGGATGGCCGTGATGTTGCCGGACTCCGCAATCCTGCGAACATACTCAAAGTAGTCCTCTTCATCCCTGTGTGTCAGCAGTTCCAAGGCTGCAACCACATCCCCGTCCACACCCTTCTGCCGTAAGTCGTCAAGGGTCAAACCCGTATCCTCCACCACATCATGCAGGAAACCCGTCTTGGTCTCAGCATCATTACAGCCCATAAGCCCAACCGCAATAGGATGCAGGACAACAGGCATCCCGTCCAGGTCCTTCTGACCCATGTGCGCATCCAGTGCAATCTGCAAAGTTTCTTCAATCGTCATAGAGCATCCTACTGATAAGGGTCATAATCGTACTCCCGGCAGCATCCGTAAAAATAGTCCAGGAAAAACCTCCCGTTGCGATGAAGGAAATCCCGTCCGTATTCGTAGCCTTTGAGACTGTTGAGAGCGGCATCAGGAAGCAGGTTGCTGTCATGCAGGAGGCAGGCAGTCCAATAAGTCACCATGCCGCCATCATAATAAAACGACAATGCCTGGTCCTTCGCAACCTCTTTATCGTAGAAATGATTGGAGGGCAATGCCACACATTCTCCTCCTCTCATGGATACATACATGCCGCTGACCGGATCACAGTACACCGTGACACACGCAGCCCATACAGGCACGTCCGGCATCTTGACACCGTCTTTTAGATTGAAGCCCATATTCTTCTCATAGAAAGACCTTAGTCCGGCACTGTCCTTGACAAACACAGCCGGCTGTCCTTTGGAGGCTTTCAGAAACACCGGATACAGATCTTTCTGCTGTTCTTTCAGACTTTTCTTCTCACGGGCCATTCTCACGTTCTCAACAACTTTGTCTTTCCCCTCAGGGAAGATGACTCCGGCAACATAATACCTGTCTTTGAAACGGACCAGATTGGTGATGAATACTGTCTCTCCGGCCTTGGCATCTCCCAAAATGACCGGAATACTGTCCCAGTTGAAAGAGCCCCTCTCCACGGCATACTCCACATCACCAACCAGGTCGTAAAGCACAATCCTCTCCGCATCCGCTTCGCCCTTATACAAATAATACGAGACCGGGCTGCGGTGGACGGTCTCGAAGACAGAATCCCGTCTTATCCTGCCGCACCACTGCGCAGCTGTAAGAGAAAGCAGATTATAGCGGTAGTTGAATATCTGTTCCAGTTTCAGCACGTATAACTGCGCACTCAGATGTTCGCTACCACAGTTCATGTCTATCTGCTCCTCAGCACTGCCTGCAAGCTCATCGTCCGAGTCTATAAACACATAGGACGACATATGAAACCACTCTATCAGTTCGCGGCACTTCCACCAGTCGTCCGACACAAGCGGATTATGCACGAACTCATACAGACGCACATTCTCCGGTGCTGTCTCATACTCCCCGTCGAACAAACCGGCCAGGCTGCACGCCGTTTCCATCAATCCAGGATTTTCAGGATTTATGACACTGTCGTGCTCATTGTAAATCTGCAAGAAATTCCACAAGAGCAATGCCGTGTCCTGAACATTGACCTCTCCCTCGTAATATTCCGACATATCGTAAAACGGCAGCAGAACGCCGTATCTCTTGACGCACTCCTCATTGACCGTCCTCCATATGCCCACTCCCGAGCATATATCCTCGAACCACATCGCAAAATACATCCCGGCCCTCCTCATCAGTTCGGGATGCCCGCTGAAAAACCCGGACACCTCAGAGTTCTCCAACAGATTCATCACCTCGTTCGCCAAACCGACATAGTACCTGTCAACCTGGTCCGAAACAGTATATGGCTTGTATATCAGCCAGTCCTTCAGATATATTCTATTTTTTCTGCCCATGATGTTTTTATTTTTTCATATTATTCTCTACCGAAGTGCCGGCATACCTTTAAATCAGCATGCAATCCGGCTCATCCCAAAGAGCCCTCCCCGGCCCTCACAGTCCTGCGGCGTATGGCGAAAACATAAGTCAGCAGTATCACATTCATCAGCAGGGCATATATGATGGCGGGTATGGCCATCTCTCCGCTGTTGAAGATAAACGGGGAGGTGGCTATGGCAATGGCCTGTGCGGCATTCTGCATTCCGACTTCTATGACAATGGTGCGGCGGACGGCAGGAGTGGAATCTCCGAGCCTGGAAAGCAAGGAACTGCACAGCATAGCCAGCAGGATGAGGGCTCCGGCGGCCAGTCCGAGAACGGACAGGTTGTCCACTATCTCGCGAGGATACTGCAGGAAAAACACCAGCGCGAGGAACATCAGAGCCGGAAATGCGGCTTTGCCGAGGACTCTGCTCACCTTGGCCGCGGCCTCCGGACGGAAACGGTGGAAAAGAGCCCCTGCCAGAATAGGCACGAAGAGCAGTACTAAGTTCTGTACCACGAGCTTGCCCACCGGCAGGCTGACATCCACCCCCGACTGCTCCGACACGAACCGCGACACCACCTCCATGATGACCGGCAGGGTAAACAGGGTTATCACGCTGCTTATCGCAGTCAGGGTCACGGACAGGGCCACATCCCCCCTTGCCAGCATCGAAAACACATTGGAGGAGCTGCCTCCAGGGCAACAGGCCACTAAGACCAGTCCCATGAAGTAGACGGGACTGAGGTCCAGCACCGAAGCCACCCCGAAAGCCAGCAGCGGCAGCAAGACTATCTGCCCCAGCATGCCGAGAAGCACGGCGCGGGGCTTGCGGGCAACGTCCGCAAATGCTCTGGCATTAAGGTCTGTTCCGAGCAGGAACATCAGCACGATAAGAATCGGCATCACTATCCATACGGTATTCATCCGGTCACTGTATCAATGTTTCGCGCAAATATAAAAAGTTTCTCCCATTACCAACAAATAGGGATAAAATGGCGGAAATTGCACGGAATAATCTCCATTTTTTAGCGATTGCGGCATAAAAGGCACAGCCGTATCTTTGCAGCGCAATTTGAAAATTACATTCGAGAACCTTATTTAAATGAACAGATACTGCGTCCTCACACTGATCTGCATGCTTATGCACATCTCTGCCACGGCACAGGAAATGGCTGAATTGTCCGGAAGAATAATATCCGCAGATGACAAAAGCCCGATAGACTTTGCCGATGTCTATCTCAAGGGAACAAAGTTCTGGTGCGTCCCTGACGGAAAAGGCTTTTTCCATCTGAATGCTCAGGCAGGCACATACATACTTGTCATCAAAGCTATGGGATTCGAAACTGTCGAAGAAGAAGTGACCCTTTCCGGCAAGGACAGCACGGTCAGAACCTTCAGGCTTGAATACGACAGACACCAGCTGGACGAAGTTGTTGTAGTATCCAAAAGGTCAAGTCACGTACAGCGTTCCGCTTTCAATGCGATGGACCTGAGCGTCAAGGAAATGCACAACAGCAGCAAGAATCTGGGCGAGGCCCTGGCCCAGCTCCCCGGTCTGAAACTCAGGGAATCGGGAGGCGTTGGCTCGGACGCACAGCTGTCACTGGACGGATTCTCCGGCAAACACGTGAAGATATTCATTGACGGAGTGCCGCAGGAAGGCACCGGAGCTGCATTCGACATCAACAACCTGCCCGTCAACTTTGCCGAGCGCATCGAAGTATACAAAGGAGTGGTACCCGTAGGCTTCGGCACCGATGCACTTGGAGGAGTCATCAACATAGTGACGAACAAAAAGAGACGGGGATGGAATCTGGATGCATCCTACACCTACGGCTCGTTCAACACGCACAAGTCCTATGTAAACTTCAACCAGACCTTCCGCAACGGCCTGACCTACGAGATCAACGCCTTCCAGAACTTCTCGGACAACAGCTACTGGATAGACAGCTACATCACCGAATTCAGCGAGGACGGAGTGTCGGAGAGCACCGACCGCAACAAGATATATCACGTAAGACGGTTCAACGACCAGTTCCACAACGAAGCTGTCATAGGGAAAATCGGTGTCACGGGCAAGCCGTGGGCGGACCGTCTCCTGGTCGGATTCAATTACTCGCACTTCTACAAGGAGATACAGACAGGTGTCTACCAATATATCGTATTCGGCGAAAAACACCGCCGTGGCCACTCTTTCGTACCGTCGATAGAGTACAGCAAGAGAGACCTTCTGACCAAAGGGCTGGATGTCACGCTCAGCACCAACTACAACCACAACATCACGATGAACATCGACACGTCATCGTACAAATACAACTGGTTAGGCGAGCGCAAGTACACCGGAAGCCGCGGCGAGCAGTCCTATCAGGACAACAGATCGCTGAACACCAACTGGAATGTGACCGCCACCGTCGGCCACCGCCTGGGGAAAGCCCACTCTTTCACCCTGAACCACGTATCGAGTTCCTTCAGGCGTACCACACAGTCGAAGGTGGACGGCAGCTCCCAGCTCTCGGACTTCAGCATCCCGAAACTGACCCGCAAGAACATCACCGGCCTGTCGTACATGCTGTCGCCATCAAAAAGATGGAGCGTGACAGCCTTCGGCAAATACTACAACCAGTTCAACCAGGGCCCTGTCTCGCAGAGCAGCGACGGGGTAGGCAACTACGTCAACATGAGCCGCACCACCAATGCGTTCGGATACGGAGCGGCAGGCACATATTTCATCATCAAGGGCCTGCAGGTAAAGCTCTCCTACGAGAAAGCCTACCGTCTGCCCACCACCGACGAGCTGTTCGGAGACGAGGACCTGGAAGCCGGCAAGACCGACCTGCGTCCTGAGAACAGCCACAACGTGAACCTGAACCTGAGCTTCAACAGACAGTTCCACAAGCACGCCGTCTACATGGAAGGCACATTGATCTACCGCGACACTAAGGACTACATCCAGAGAGGACTGAGCACGGTCAGCGGCATGAGCTACGGTTTCTATGAGAACCACGGACGGGTCAGGACTCTCGGATACAACATCTCGGCACGCTACAGTTTTTCCCGCTGGTTCAGCATAGGCGGCACATTCAACAACATAAACGTGCGGGACAACGAACGTTACGTGGCCGGCAATTCCCTGCAGGAAAGCGCCACCTACGGCCAGCGCATGCCCAACCTGCCGTACATGTTCGCCAATTTCGACGCCACCTTCACATGGCACGGTCTGTTTGCAGACGGCAACGTCCTTACCGTCACCTACGACGGCTACTACCAGCATGATTTCCCCCTTTACTGGGAACGGTTCGGCGATCCGGCCTCCAAGAGCACAGTACCCGAGCAGCTGTCCCACAACCTCAGTATAGGATACTCGATTCAGGACGGAAGGTACAATATTTCCATAGAGTGCCGCAACCTCACGGACGCAAAGCTGTATGACAACTTCAGTCTCCAGAAAGCAGGGCGGGCTTTCTACGTAAAACTGCGCGTAAACTTCGGAAGCAGGACAAGACATGACAAACAATAATCTAAAAAATACGACAATGAAGAAAAGCATTTTCCCCAGGGCACTTGCCGCCCTCTCTCTCGGCTGCATCCTCATGACAGCCTGCGAAAAAAACAACACTCCCGAGCCTGGCCCGGACAACGGCGACGGTACCGGCTCCATCAGCCGCTATGTCATCGTAGCCGAGGCCGGCAGCCAGGACCAGTCTGCAACCTATCTGATAGCATCCGAGACCCTGAACGAAGGCTCGGTCTCTCCTGACGGAAACGGCTGGGAGACCCAGTCCGCATCGAACTGGATATACTACGGCGAACGTTACCTCTTCGGTTTTCAGTACAATGACGGGAACCAGGGAACAGGATTCTCCTTCAAGTTGGGAGAGGACGGAAAAGTCACCGAGGACCGCCAGTACACCTTCAACCGTACCACCACCTACGGCACCTGGGGCGACAATGTCATCACTGCCTCGACCAATGCCGGCAACAACGAGCAGGACGCAGAAGGCAACTATGCCTACTATCTCCAGTTCAACTACCTGAGTGTAACCGACGGCAGCAGCACTACCGGCAGCCATATCGCCGAGAACTTCCTCGGCAACGGCGAGCGGGTGAGCTTCGCCGGATTCGTGGAGGCCAACGGAAAACTTTACACATCCGTCGTCCCGATGGGCATGAGCCACTACGGCGTGAACACCTACCCGTGGGCCGTTGTTGACCCCGGTTATGTTGCCAACGGCAGCGGAGGCAGCGGCTCCGGACAGTACACAGCCGGAATGATACCCACCACACAGTACCCTGACAGCGCCTTCGTGGCCATCTACAGCGGAGACAATTTCGACGAGACACCGGTCATAGCCCGCACCGGCAAGATAGGCTTCGCCAGCGGCCGCATGCGCTCGCAGTATTACCAGACCATCTGGGCAGCCGACAACGGAGACCTATACGTCTTCTCCCCCGGCTACGGACGCACGACCACCACACCTGTAACCAACAACGACGGCACCCAGTTCGACCGCGTACAGGGCAAGCTGCCTTCCGGAGTAGTGCGCATCAATGCCGGCGAGAGCACATTTGACCCCAATTATTATATAAACTTGGAGGAACTGGGCAACAACAACCCGATGTTCCGCTGCTGGCATATCAGCGGAGATTACTTCCTGCTCCAGATGTACAGCGAAGGAGCTGAGAACATGTCCGGAACCAGCGCACCCCGCAACGAGCTTGCAGTCTTCAAGGGCGAGGAAGGCACTCTGACCGTAGTGACAGGTCTGCCCGACGCATCAGCCCTTTCCAGCATAGGCACACCTTACAGCGAAAACGGTCTGGCCTACATTCCCATCACCACTACCGACGGAACCGAACCGACAGTCTACGTCATCGATGCTGCCACCGCCGAAGCCAAGGCCGGAATCACTGTAAGCGGGGCGCAGTCTGTATCGGCATTGGGCAAACTCTCGACCTCCGCTGAATGATGAGAAAGCTGTTCGGGAAAATCCACCTCTGGCTCTCGCTGCCCTTGGGCCTCATCATATCCGTCATCTGCCTGACAGGCGCACTGCTGGTCTTTGAACAGGACATCACCAAAGCCCTGCAGCGGGAGCTGTATACCGTCACACCGCCTTCGGAGGGAGCACAGCCCCTGTCTCCCTCCCGGCTGACGGAACTGCTCGGTCCCCAGATAGCCGACACCCTGCACGTGACATCCATCAGGATTTCAGACAATCCGAATGAAGCCGCCTTCGCCTCATTCCGCGAGACAGGGAAAAGGAGACTCAGCATAGACCCCTACACCGGAGACGTGAAAGGATGGATCAAATCCTATCCGTTCTTCCAGACAGTAAAGAAAATTCACCGCTGGCTGCTGGATCCGCCGCCGTCCAAAGGGCAGAAATCGGTCGGGAAGGTCATCGTCGGCGTCACCACCCTTGCAATGGTGGTAATCCTCATCAGCGGACTGATAATCTGGATACCGCGCAGCCGAAAAGCCCTCAGAAACCGTCTCGGCATATCCGTCACGAAAGGCTGGCGCAGGTTCTGGTACGACAGCCACGTGGCCACAGGTTTCTACTGTATGATCTTCCTGCTGCTCATGGCCCTCACCGGGCTCACATGGTCGTTCGGATGGTACCGCGATGCCGCCTGGTCGCTGTTCGGGGAAGAGACCGACGCCCAGACTCTGAAACGTCTGTTCTACTCCCTCCACACCGGCAGCTGGGGCGGCATGGTCACGAAAGTTCTCTATTTCATAGCCGCTCTCATCGGCGGCATCCTGCCTCTCAGCGGTTATTACCTGTGGTGGAAGAGGCGTACTCCTCGTCGGTAACGGGCTCCAGCCATTCGTTCGAAGTATTCTCGCCGGACACCTCGATGGCCAGATGGGCGAACCAGCTGTCAGCTGCCGCACCGTGCCAGTGCTTTACACCTGCCGGAATATTGATGACCGTACCGGGCAGAATCTCCACGGCAGGCTTGCCCTCTTCCTGATACCAGCCGCGGCCGGCCACTCCGACAAGCACCTGTCCGCCGCCCTTGTCGGCATGGTGGATATGCCAGTTGTTGCGGCAACCGGGCTCGAAGGTAACATTGGATATATGCACTTGCTCCGTAGATATGGGCGCGAGATAGCTGTTGCCGATGAAATACCGGGCATATGCCGTATTGGGCTCGCCTATCGGGAAGATCATCTCCTGCTGGAAAGCAGCCTTGCCGCCGTCATCCACAATATCCTCTGCCCAGACTTCCTTGGCCATACGGAATGCGCCCCATGCATTGGGCCATCCGGCGTAGAAGGCTATATGGGTGAGCATTTCGGAAATCTCCGTCCTTGTCACCCCGTTGCTCTTGGCAAACTGAAGGTGATGGGTCAGGGACGAGTCGATAATACCTTTACCTACAAGGGTCGCGATGGTAATCATGCTGCGGTCGTGCGGGCTGAGTCCCGGACGGTTCCACACCTGACCGAACAGCACATCGTCGTTGAGCTCCGCAAACTTGGGTGCGAATTCTCCCAGCTGGGTACGTCCCGCAGTCTGGGTTATTTTTTCCTGTGCCATAACATTAAGAGTTAAAAGTGTCAGCATTGACAATAAAAAAATCCTTTTCATAATCAGTCTGTTTTGATTGACACTGCAAATCTACCGGACAATCTTGAGACAGACAGAACGATATGACGGATTTTTATACCATTTTTACAGAACGCCCTTACCTCAGTCGCAGAGCACCTCGAAAGTATAAGTCTGCCCAGGTTCAAAAGCAGGGTCGTAGAGCAACAGGAAATTCTCATCCACGACAATATCGCGGGTCTCGCCCTCGGGCAGACGGGGATTGTCCAGACGGTGGGGGAAGAAACAGCTGAACGGCAGATCGAGGACATGCTCCTCCTTGAAGCCGTCACCCTGCATCCGGCGCAGACTGAAATCGGGAGATGTCTCCACGGTAATCACACACTTGCGGGAGGCTCCGCTTGCGGAGGCCTCGGCACGGCTCAGACGCCTATAGTCGTAATTGACGGTAAAATCCGTCTCTCCGGGCACCTCCTGCATACGGACATTCCACTTCGGGTCGCCGTAGTATACCAGTACATCGCGGTCATGCCAGAAGCCGAGCCAGAAGAACAGTTCCTCCTCTGAAAGTTCCTTGTTTCCGGCCATACGGACCAGCACGGAAGGTGCTGACTGGAAATAATCTGCATCATAGTCGAATGAAGCCACTGTCAGCGAGTCGTTCCACCTGTCTATCTGGGCCATCATGTCCTGCTGGTTCATATAGAACGCCTCCGGAACAGAATAACGGCCCGGATTGGTGATGAGGTACTTGAGACCTCCCCATCCGTTGCGTCCGTACCATGTGGTCACGACATAGCCCACAAATGCTGCAGCCTTCTGGCTGTTCATCCATGCGGCCGCCATGCTGTTGCGGGTATTGTTCATGTTTCCTATCAGGCAATTACCTATGGGAAGATAAACCATCCGGCTGTCGCGGTCCTTCACGAAACGCTGCTCGCCTGGATAGTCGACGTACAGACGGCCGTCACGGCAGCGGATATTGCCTACTGAGCCCGGCATCTCCAGATTGTTCTCGGTGGCATGGGAGGCCGTCACCACCAGATCCGGCTCGACAGTCTCATAATACTCCAGGAACTGCCGCAGCACATCCGGAACATCTTTTCCGAATCGGCGCTCCACGAACCTACGGATTCCCTCATTGGCTCCGGCCATATCCGTCCTGTATTCTATTTCACCATAGGTAAGCGAGTCTTCGCCGGGCCTCTTCTCCCCACACATACCGACCTGATGATCATCCACGAAGGCGTATGCGTCGAACCATTTGGCCTCCTCCAGTTCCTTGATCGAAGCCACACCGGTACGGATTACCATAGGCTCCTGAGAATTGTCCACCATCCTCTGCGCCGCCTCCGCGTCATAGCCGGTGATTATACCCCAGAGGAAATCCGCATACGGATCACCGTCCATCCTGCGGCTCATCTGATTGAGCGCGATGACATAGTCCCGGCCGATGTTCTCAGGCACGTCCACAACTGCCACATACCTGGGATTCAGAGCTTTCAGCTCCGGCTCAAGTTCCATCGGCGTGACATCGAAACGCAGGACTTCCGCTCCATGAAGCTGCTGCAGACTTAAAACCACGTTCTCCCATCCCGCAGAATCCCCGGCAAATGACGAAGGTGCCAGTACGGCATAGGGTTCCGACACTGTATTGTCAGAAGTGCATCCGGCCATGACAACCGTTGCGAGGGCACATATAATTGCCCGGTAAAAAAATGTATTATATTCCTCATCATAAGTATTTTATGTCCTGTTTCTTGAAAAAGGGCCTTAATTCCCGTCGTAAAAATAGTTCTTTTCTCCATCCCGACAAAACTATTGTCTGAATATCCTTTTTTTTGCTATTGTGAAGAAAATACCGCATTTTTGCACTGTACAGAAAATGAATTTCAGCGGTATCATCATAGGATTGTGCACGTTTCTGATTATCGGCATATTCCACCCGATAGTAATAAAGTCAGAATACTATCTGGGGAAACAGTGCTGGTGGATGTTCATGATTCTTGGCATAGCCGCATCGGTTGCCTCACTTTTCATGGACAACACCATACTGTCCACTCTGGCCGGAGTCACAGCTTTCTCCGCTTTCTGGTCCATACTGGAACTGCATGAACAGGAGCAACGTGTAGCGAAAGGCTGGTTTCCCGCCAATCCTAAACGGAAACAACGTACAGACTCAAGGACGGAGAAGATAAAAGCAGGAAGTGGAAAGGAAACCGCGCACCCAGGACAAAGCAGCGACAATATCCGGTAGACGACGGGGACGGAGACCGAACTTTGCCTCATAATGGGGGTTTACAAGCCACAGCCGCCTGTCCACGACTTTAAATCCCTGGTTCCGTATTACCTGCTCGAACAAACCGATCGAAGTGGCTGTATCCTTGATCTCAAGCAATCCACTGACAGTTTCTGGCGTCTCACCTCCATACTCAAGCAACCTCCTGTACAGACCCTGCGGCAGAAGATGGAAAAACGGAAGCCGGGAAAGCATACGGTTCCGGCACATCTGCTGATGACCTCCGAAAGGCATCTGCCAGGCCGGAAAAGCGAAAAAGGCCATGCCTTCAGGACGCAGATAAGCCCTGGTCCTGCGCATGAACTCTTCCTTGTCGTGAATATGTTCTATCACATCGTGACACAGAATCAGGTCAAACTGTCCCTCAAGCTCCTTCACTTCAAAAATATCCGATGCCAGAAACTGCCCGTCCGCATCATTCTCCGCAAAGAACCGCCGGGCATCTGCAATTTTGCCAGCAGCCATATCCACACCCATGACCGTACAGCCTGCCTGGGCAAAAGGCAGCAGATTGCCACCTTCTCCGCATCCGATTTCCAGTACATTTACCCCTTCTCCAACCCTAAGATATTCCGATAGATACGGAACATAATACTTGCGACTCGTGGCTGCAAGCTCGTCAAAGTACTGATGCCTGTCGTGCTGTCTGGCCTGCATGGCTTTTTCTATACGAACAGTACGTAATCTGACTTCCTCGGTGCCGCCACAGGCTCCTTTCCATCCTTGGTATAACCCAGGATACAATGACCGATACCTTCATAGTCACCTTCTATTTTCCATTGCCTAAGAAGTTCACGGCCTTCCTCTGAATCGAACACCTCTTTTGCCCGGTGAATCCAGCAACTGCCCAGACCGAGGGCATGGGCGGCATTGAGCAGATTGCCCATGACCAGCGAACCGTCATACAGGTAAGTCGGACGGCTCCTGTCAGCAAGAACAACCAGCACGACAGGGGCTCCGTAAAATGGATCTGACGCAGAACCGAGCACATCAGCATTCATCCTGGACAGACGGTCCCTTACCTCCTTGTCCATAACAGCCACTATCACAGGTGACTGCTTACCCATACCGGTAGGGGCATATGTCCCTGCCTCCACTACTTTGGCAACAAGTTCCCTTGACGGCATCTTATCAGGCTCGTAAGCCCTCACGCTCCGCCTGGTTTTCAGGCACTCAAGCACTTCGTTCTTTTTCATATCACAAAATAACTTTTCTCTCAAGATGCAAATATATAACAAATCGCTCCCGGTGTTCCAAACTCCGGGGTTTAGTTTATACGCAGGACCTTACCATTACTCACCGTCACGATCAGCCACTCTGCCCATACTGCGGCCTACTTCCTTCTGAAAATTACGGTAGCTTGCGGCCTTGGAGATCACGGAACTGATAGTCCCGGTCATGTCGCTCAACATTATAAAGAAACATAAACGGATTCTTGAAAAGTTTCTTTCACTTATCTGCTGAAGAGCAGATCGCATGAGAGATGATTTCCTCAGAGAGCCCCAGCTGTCTCATCCTCGCAGCTATCTTCATGCGTTCTTCCTCCATGCCCTGCTTTAGTCCCTGTTGCAAACCTTTTTTCATGCCTTTTTCCATGCCTTTTTTCAGACCTTTTTCCATGCCCTTCTGCATACCCTCACGCAAGCCACGACGGATGGCCCCGTTAATCAAAGTGCGTGACGTACTGACCATATCCCAGAATTTGTCGTACACCAAAAGCTGCTGATCCGTAAAGGCCGACTCCTCCAACTCTTCCACGGCCTTGTGTATCTCCGGTACTGCCATCAGCTCTTCCGGTACCTGTCTAGTCTTGGCATTTATCTCCGTCAGATAGCGAAGCCACAGAACCTGCATCCTCCTGCGGCTAAACGAATCCGGTTTAAATTTAGGCAGCTCGATGAAAATGAGACGAAGCCCCTCAATAACCTCGTTGGTCTCCTCCACTGAGACCATACGATAATCATGATACCATACATCCCCTTCTGTATAAGTGTCATTAACAAGATTCAGCGAATAAACAGGTTGCAGGAGTTCATAATCATGACCGATATCCAACTGACTCACATACGCTTTGGAAGCATTGAACAATACGCGCTGCTTGAACTCCGACGTCCACATCATCTGCATCTCCACCACGAACTGCCGGCCTCGGGCATCACGGCAACGGAGGTCCACCACGCTGTCCTTTTTCAGAGGATTACGAGGACGCAGCTCCGGATCCATATATTCAATAACCTCACTGATCTCATCCTCGTCTGACTCAAACGGAAGTAACGCATTTAAAAAACTGATCACCAAATCCTTGTGCTCTCCGAACACCTTCTTGAAAGTAAGATCGGCCTTGGGGTCCAAATATCTACTCATATCTCCTTCACTTTATCGTTAAACATTTCTATAATTCAAAACATTCTATCCTGCAAACGCACATAAACACCTTATGCGGCGCAGGCACTCTTATCCGACCTGCATGCGGGGTATCGAAGCGCTTTTGCAAAGCAAATATATGCAAAACCAGCATACCCGCCAAACACTTCTACCCTTTGAATATCATTATTTTACAGTTTTGGTAAAAACATATCGGCCGACCCGTCAGTACTGCCGAGTGACTGACCGGCAATGCAGCCATCCAAAGTGCTTCCCGCATCTCCGCACACCAGTCCTTGCAATAGCATAAACAAAGCACTTTTAATCAAGACAGTAGCAAAGACAGCATGAGAATAGACATTTCTGCTTGATGTGGATATGGCATTACAGCAAACTGCCTTCAGACTGTAGCGGAAGCACGTTATTTTACGATTTTGGTAAAATTTCACTATGTTTGCACCTGTGAGTAAGTGGGGGACGGATATCCCAAGCCGAGGTCAGAGGGTGAGGACAAAAGTAGTCATTTCCGGGTCGGAACGGTCGAGGCGGATGGAACCGGCATGGGCGCGCATGATCTGACGGGAGAGAGCGAGGCCGACACCGGTGCCTTCGGCCCGGGTGGTAAAGAAAGGGTCGAAAATATGGCCTGCATCTGCATCAGGGATGGGGTCACCGTTGTTGGAGATATGGATCTCGGTGTTGTCGGAAGCATTGACGAAGGCGGTAATGCGGATAAGGGGGACATCTGCGGAGCCGGAGCCACCTTCTCCGAACCGGTCACGAAGGGCATTGAGCGCATTTTTCAAAATATTCGCAACCACCTGACGCATAAGCTGTTCATCGGCAAAGAAAACCATATCCTCATCCTCCGGGGAAATCTCTACCCGTCCCCCAAGCTCTTCAATCTGCGGCCGCAACGGCGAGAGCACGTAGTCCAGCATCGCCTTGAATCTAAAAGGATGGATCTGCGGCACAGGCACCCGCGAAAGAGCCCGGTAGCCGTTGACGAAACCAAGCAGGCCGCGGGCCGACTCCCCGATGACCTGGATACCCTCGCGGACATTGCGGTCGTCCGTCATTCCCAGCAAGGTATCGCTGAGCGAGACAATTGGGGTTATGGTATTGAGCACCTCGTGCGATATGATGCGGGTCATCTTCTGCCACTGGACGCTCTCGGACTGCTCGGCCTCCGAACGGTTCTCGGCCTTCTCCTCGAAAATGAATATCCGCACGGGGGTCTGTCCGTCCATCACTGTCCTGCGTTCTATGCAGAAATTGTATATCCTCATCTCGGAGCCTATGGGCAGTTCCAATGTGCCTCCTTCCTCTATGGCCTCAATCCTGGCCACTATGCCCGGCATCAGGGTATCCAGGTCAGACAGGCTGTGCAGTCCTTGCCGTCCGAAGACAGAGGCCAGGGCCCTGTTGTAGCAGCGCACCTCCCCCTTAGGACTGACTCCGAGCAGACCGGTACGCGAGAGATTCTCCACCGCCCGGTGAAACGCCTCGCTGTCATCCCTGAGCCGTCGCTGGCCGGACACAAAATCCCGCACCCGGTTGAGCAGGATGTTGAACACCCTGTCCTGAAGGAATGTGGAGTTCTCGGCGAAATGGAATGCAAGATCCCCGTTCTCGAATGCTCCCAAAAGGTAGTTGAGCTTGCTGATGTTCCGTGTATATATGGAAATGATCCTGTATACCAGCAAAACCAGAAACAGGACACATAGCGCAAGAAGCCACCAGCTGCCCTCCATAAGCAACCAGACCGACACCCCGGCAATGAGGATCAGCAGTATGACCGACACTATGAGATTCCTGTAGCCCATTCCTTTCCTATGTCAATATGACATCAAAGTCCGTATTTCTTCAGCTTGTTGTACAATGTCTGACGGGTTATGCCCAGTTGCTGGGATACCATGGACATATTGCCGTCATTCCTTCTGAGAGCCTCCTTGATCATCTCTTTCTCCATCTCGTCCAGAGTCATGACCTGCCCCTTCAGCATACCGGTATTGCCACGGACAACACGGCTGTTTCCGGCATCAGGAAAGAAATCCTTGATGTCCAGTTCACTTCTCTCTGAGAGTATGACTGCCTTCTCCACCACATGCTGCAACTCGCGGACATTGCCCTTCCACTCCATGGAGGAAAGTTCCTTACAGGCCCTGTCGCTCATACCCACAATATCCTTTCCGTATTTCACAGCATATTTCCTCATGAATATCTCTGCCAGCGGTACTATGTCTTCAATTCTCTCGCGCAGCGGCGGCAGAGTCAGGTGTATGGTATTGATCCGGAAATACAGGTCCTCCCGGAACGTTCCTCCCGCCACCATCGCCCCGAGATCCCTGTTTGTGGCACATATCAGCCGTATATCCACCGGCACCGGAGTGTTGCTGCCCACACGTATGATGGACTTGGACTGTATGGCGGTCAACAGCTTTGTCTGCAAATGGACAGGAATGTTTCCTATCTCGTCCAGGAACAGAGTCCCTCCGGAAGCCACCTCGAACTTGCCGGCACGGTCGGTCCTGGCATCCGTAAAGGCTCCCTTGACATGGCCGAAAAGCTCGCTCTCGAAAAGGGTCTCCGGCAGAGAGCCGACATCAACACATACCATCGAACTGCCACTGCGCCTGGACATCCGGTGAATCTCCTTGGCCAGCATGTCCTTTCCAGTACCGTTTTCTCCGGTTATGAGTATGCCTGCATCAGTCTTGGCCACCTTGCGGACAATGTCCCTCAGCTCCTTCATCTTGACCGACTCGCCCCAGTACATCTCCCCTTCACTGCGTATCTCGTTCTTTATCTCCCGCAACTGCTTCACTTCCTGCCTGCTGCGCGAAAGTTTCAGCGCAGCCTGAAGTGTAGATACCAGCTTCGCGTTATCGAAAGGCTTCGTAACAAAGTCAAATGCTCCACGCTTGATGGCGTCCACAGCCAGTGCCACGTCCGAATAGGCGGTGAACAGCACTACCGGTACCTCGGGCCACCTCTTCCCGAGTTCTCCGAGCCAGAACAGGCCTTCATTGCCGGTAGTCACCTTCGCTGTGAAATTCATGTCCAGGAGCACGACCTCCGGACGCTTGACCTCCATCATACGGATCAGGTCATTGGGAGTGGACAGCAGGGTCACTTCGGAAAAATATGCCGGCAGCAGCAGCCTCAGAGCCGAAAGTATGGCCTTGTTGTCATCTACGACCAGAATGCGTCCATCCACGGTAGTCTTGTTGTTCATCGGCAGAATCTTCTTTTTTAAAACCTTTCCAAAGGTATAAAAAAATCATACACTTTTCAAAAAATTAGACACCGGGTGTAAATTTTTCATACAAACCACACATATTTCAGAATTTATCTTACATCTGTTTATCAGGCAGTTATAAAAAGCGGCACGATAATGGAATAATAAAAACCAAAATCACTACAATATGAAAAAACGCTTATGTATAGGAATAATCGCAGCGGGCGCAGTACTGTCGGCAGGCATGCTGAAGCCAGCCGACGCTGAGGCCCAGTACAGACGGGACGACATGACTCCCGGAACCTGGACTTCCACGTCAGAGAGCGACAGTACGGCAAGTGCGGAACAGGACAATCATGAGGTTTGGACACTGCACGACTGCATGCTGTACGCCGTGAGCCATTCGCCCGAAATGCGCCTGCAGCAGGCCACCAACGATGACCGACGCATAGACCGCAGGGAGGCCGCTTTCGGATTTCTCCCCACCATATCGGCCGGAACCTCCGGTTCCCTCAACTTCGGCCGCGGTATCGACCCCGAGACCAACGTCTATACCAACACGACCACATTCAGCAACTCCTACAGCCTCTCGGCCGATCTGGACCTCTTCAACGGCTTCTCCGCCGTCAACAGCTTCCGCATAGCCAAGACCGCAGTCCTGCTCGGAGTCGAGGAGGAGCAGATAAAGAAGGACGAAATCTGCCTCTCTGTAATCCAGGCCTACTACAACGTGCTCTACTACCGAGGCATGGTGGACCTGGCCCGGGAGCAGCTTGAGGAGAGCCGCAAGACCTTGGAGCAGGCGAAGACACAGGCTGAACTGGGCATGAAGAGCTACGCTGACGTACTCCAGATCGAATCCGACGTGGCCGCCAAGGACTTCAACCTCACCCAGCAGGAAAACACCCTCGAACAGGGCATCCTGACCCTCAAGACCGCGATGTACTACCCTTTCGAAGAGGAACTGCCGCTGGCCGAGGTAGAGCCTTCCGTGCTCTTCAGTGCATTCTCGCATGAGGGCAATGCCGACAGTATCGCCGCAGCCGCCAGGAACTATCTCCCCGCATTCAAGGCCGAGGACCTGAAAGTCCGCAACGCCGAGTTCGACCTGAAGACCGCCAAATGGAGCCTGGCACCCTACATCTATGCCCAGGGCGGCTACAACACCGGTTATGTATTCGACCGCTCCTACACCTTCAACGCCCCCTTCTGGACACAGATGAACGAAAAACAGGGACAGTATGTAGGCATCGGCATCAGCATCCCGATTTTCAACAAGCTGAACAAATACAACCAGATTGCCCGCAAGCGCAACGCCCTCGCCACCGCCGAGGCCAACCGTGACATAAAATACCAGCAGGTCGAGGGCGAGATCCGCCGCGCCGTCCAGGACATGAGGGGTGCCGCCAAGCAGTTCATCTCGGCCGACAAGAAAGTAAATGCCCTCGTCCTCTCCCACAAGGCCAACTCCCGCAAGTACGAGGAAGGTCTGATGACAGTCATCGAACTGCAGACCAGCTCCAACAGCCTTCTGGAAGCCCGCGCCGAAAGGCTCAACCAGGGCCTGCAGTACCTCCTGAAAGAGAGGGTGGTGATGTACTACAAGGGCATAACCTACCTGGATCAGGAATAGTACCACAGTTCACTGACTTCAAAAACGACAAAAACATACGACCATGGATAGAGTAATTGAACAGAAAAAAGGCATAAGAGCGGTATTCCGCAAGAAGAACATCCCGTACTTTCTCGCAGGAATATTCGTGATATTCGTTCTCTGGCTGCTGCTCAGGGACAAGTCCTCCACCCTCAAGGTGGACGCCAACACCATCACCATCGGCGATGTCCGCCAAGGAGAATTCGATGACTATGTAAGAGTCTCAGGACAGGTGCAGCCGATCACCGTCGTGCAGGTATCCCTGCTGGAAAGCGGAGTCGTACAGGAAAAACTGATAGAGGCCGGCTCGATGGTCCGCAAGGGCGATGTGCTGGTGCGTCTCTCCAACAACACCCTCAGCCTTCAGATACTCCAGAGCGAGGCAGACCTTGCCGAACAGGAGAACTTCCTGAGGAACACCACCGTAACCATGGAGCAGGAAAAGCTGGACCTGGAAAAACAGCGTCTGGAATATGCCATCGACACCGAGCGCAAGAGGCGCAAATACGAGCAGTACCGCCGTCTGGACGAGGAGCAGCTGGTAGCCCACGAGGAATACCTTCAGGCCAAGGAGGACTATGAACTGGCCGTCAAGAGCCTGGAGCTCATCATCGCCCGCCAGAAGCAGGACTCCATATACCGTTCCGTACAGATGAACAACCTTGAGGAAAGCCTCGAGAGCATGCGCCGGAGCATCCAGCTGGTACGTGAGAGGGTAGAGAACCTCAACGTCAAGTCCCCCATCGACGGACAGCTCGGCTCGCTGGACGTAATCCTCGGCCAGTCCATCCCCGAAGGCACCAAGATAGGCCAGGTCAACGACTTGTCCGACTACAAGATAGAAGCCAAGATAGACGAGCACTACATCGACCGCGTACAGTCCGGCCTCAGCGCCACCTTCGAGCGTCAGGGCTCCACCTTCGGCACCGTAGTGGAGAAAGTCTATCCGGAAGTGACCGACGGCCAGTTCAAGGCCGACTTCTACTTCACCGGCGAGCGCCCCGACAACATCCGCATCGGCCAGACCTACTATCTCAACCTCCAGCTCGGACAGCCTACCCAGTCGGTCTACATCCCCCGCGGAGTATTCTACCAGTCCACGGGAGGCACCTGGATCTACGTGCTCTCAGAGGACGGCACCAAGGCCTACCGCCGCGACATCCGCATCGGCCGCCAGAACCCCCAGTACTATGAGGTACTCGAGGGCCTGAAACCGGGCGAGAAGGTCATCATCTCCAACTACGAGAACTACGGCAAGAACGACGTCCTCATCCTTCAGAACAAGAAATAACACAACTTCAACCTCCCACAGATTATGAGAAAACTCAACATAGGCATATTCAAGGTACTGTCCATGGCCATCGGACTGGCAGTAGGGCTTGTACTCATAGCCAAGATCACCTTCGAAAACAGCTATGACAAGTTCTACCCCGACTACAGGAATATCTACTGCATACAGCAGGAATTCACCAAGGCCAATGAGAGCAGCAGTACCTACAGCCAGACTCCCGGTGCAGTAGCCTACTATATGGGGCAGGAAATACCGCAGATAAAATACGCGACCCGCGCCACCTTCGTAGGCTACGGTACATGCAACGTATTCGACAGGGAACAGCACAAATATACTGCGGAGAACATAATACTCGCCGACACCAATCATTTCAAGGTATTTCCGCGTCCCATACTGGCAGGAGACCCTACAGAAGTGCTCAGCGACTGGAACGGAGCCATGGTCTCCCGTTCCTTCGCCGAGAAGCTCGGAGGACTTGACAAAGCAGTCGGACAGATAATTTTCCTGGAAGACTGGCAGAACATCCCCATAGAAATAGGCGGTATATTCGAAGACATCCCCGAAAACGCCTCGATGCGGTTTGACATCGTCATATCCCTCGATGCCATGGACGAACTGCTGAGTATGATGGGCAGCGACTTCAAGTCCACACAGAACTGGGTGGGAAATGACAGGTACATCAGCAGGGTGGTACTCTACCCAGGCACCGATCCTGCTTCCCTTGAGCAGCCTATCCGAGATCTGGAGAACCGGTATCTCCCCATAGAATATCTCAGGCAGGCAGGTATTGAGATGCATTTCAAACTCGTGCCCCTTTCCAGCATGCATGCCGCTTCGTCCAGTGTCCGCAGTACAAACCTCCTGCTCGGGGTAGTTGCAGCAGCCCTCATCCTTGCGGCCGTGATGAACTACATCATGATAGTCATTTCCCCCCTCATAGGCAGGGCAAAAGGCATAGCCGTACGCCGCTGCTACGGGGCAGGCAACAGTACCATCATGGGAATTGTCTTCAAGGAGACCCTGATCAACCTCGCCGTCTCCCTCGTACTGGCCTTCCTGCTTGTGCTCGCATTCCGGCATACCATCGAGGGGATCATGATGACCTCACTCGGTGCACTGTTCTCGCCGCAGAGCCTTTGGGTTCTGGTCCTGACTGTCGTGGTGGTACTAATTGTCGCTGCCTACATCCCCGGACGCGTCTTCCAGAGCATCCCCATCGCTGTCGCATTCCGCAACTACGTCGACAGCAAGAGAATGTGGAAAAGAATACTGCTGTTCATGCAGATGGTCATCGCTTCCCTTCTCATCACCCTGCTGTGCTTCGTGGCACTGCAGATGAGCAAGTGGATGAAGGACGACCCGGGCTACGGCTATGAGCGGCTGCTCTCCTGTTCCATGAACGGGATATCCGCCCAGACACGTACAGCCATCATGCAGGCAGTCAGCTCAATCCCCGGAGTAGAGGCTATAGGTACGGCCGACGAGACCCTCATCAACGGCAACCTGTCCGGCAACAACATATACCTCCCGGGAGACCCCACGGAGCTGTTCAACATAGGCGACCTCTACAACGCCTGTCCGGAATGGTCCGACATCTTCGGCATCAGCATCATAGAGGGACGCAATTTCTCCAATCCCAAGGAAATCCTCGTCGATACCGACTTCCGGGACCGTCTCGTCGGCATCACAGGGTGGACAGACGGAGTCGTCGGCAAGCAGGTACTCGTCTCAGAGCACAGCAATGGACAGGACGACCTGTACACGATAGCAGGAGTGTTCAGCAATATCAGAATAGGAGCAGTGATTACCGAGGATACCCGCCCCAACGCACTGTTCTACTCCGAGATCCCGTGCACCAATCTCATCGTCCGCGTTTCCGCAGTGACCCCTGAGCTTACGGCAGCGATCCAGAAGGCTATTGACGGCATAGTGCCAGACCGCTTCACCGTCCTGCCGTACACCGCCATCGTCTATGACGATTACAAGCCGGCCAGAACCCTAAGGGAATCCATACTCGCTGCAGGAGCAGTGACTATGGCCATTGCCCTGATAGGACTGATAGGATACACCACAGACGAGACCGGAAGGCGCCGCAAGGAGATAGCCCTCCGCAAGATCAACGGGGCACAGCCTTGGCAGATTACCGGCATTTTCCTGAACGACATATGCAGATTCGCGGTCATTGCCATAGCCATAGGCTGCATAGCTTCCTGGTTCGTGTTCCAGATGATAGTGCGGTCATTTGCACTGAAAGCCGACATCCCGATATGGATTTTCATGGCAGTAGCCGCGGTACTTCTGGCAATACTTGCCGCAGTAGTGGTCATCCGCTGCCATAAGATAGCAGGAAGCAATCCGGCCGACTCGCTGAGGACAGAATGATGCATATATTTACTTTACGTTACGGTTTATTGGAATTCATATAAAACAAAATAATCATGAGTATCAGAATCAACAGACACAAGATCTTCTCCACAGCACTCAATATCGTGGGGCTTACACTGGCTTTCTCGGTCTTCCTGATACTGACGGTACAGGTGGTGTATGACACCAGGTACGACCTGAACTACCCGGACACGGACAAAATCGTAAGGCTGGAGTACTCCGACCCCACTTCCCCCGGCGTGTATGGAGTGCAGTTCTCCAGACCTTTCATAGAAAATCTGAAGACATTCTTCCCTCAGGCGGAGGCCGTATCCTGCTACTGGTACTACAAGAACGGCAACCGCAGTCCGTTCAAGGAGGCCAATACCGAGACACCGGGCATCATGCTGCGGTACACCCAGACCGACTTCGACCTGCTTCGGGTATTCCCGTTCGAGTTCATCGAAGGCGACACCTCCGGTTACCGGGCTCCCGGCACAGCGGTCATCTCCCAGAAAGCGGCGGCCAAGGTCTTCGGCAGCCAGTCTCCCGTGGGCAAGGACATCCAGTTCGACATCAAGAGCGGAAACGGCAGTTCCTGGCGCATCGTAGCAGTGTACAAGGACTTCCCGGACAACTCCAGCATGGACAACGACCTGCTGCTCAATTTAGGCGACTACTCCATTACCAACTATTCGGAATGGAACTACCCCTGCTACATGAAGATGAACTCCTTCGAGGGCGTAGAGCCGCTGCTGGACTCGCTCGGGGCCGTGATGTTCGGTGAGGATTCGGAATTTAAGGATCAGGTTGACTTCCGTCTGAGCCACCTGCATGACGCCTACTACGCCCGCGACATGGAAGGAGACAACATGGCCAAGGGCAACCGCTCCACCACCATGACCCTGCTCACCGTCTCGATACTGGTGCTGCTGATAGCGATTATCAACTTCGTCAACTTCGCCATGGCCTCCGTGCCCTTCAGTATCAAGAGCATCAACACCCGCAGAGTCATCGGCTCGACCCGCGGACAGCAGATATGGGCACAGCTCTGGCGGGCCCTCGGACTGGTGCTGCTGGCCTTTGCCCTGAGCGTGGGCATGATGTCCCTTGCGGCCACCTCCTCCATCGCCTCCAACATATCCGGCTCGCTCCGGGTAGCGGATAACCTCCCGATTATCCTTATAGGCTTAGGCGTGGCTGTAGTCACCGCATTCATCGCCGGTATCTTCCCCGCCCGCTACAGCACATCCTTCAATCCGGCCATGGTCCTCAAAGGCTCCTTCTCCCTCTCGGCCAAGGGCCGCAAGATGCGCTCGGTCCTCGTGGGCTTCCAGTACGTCATCTCCTTCATCCTGATACTCTGCTCGCTGTTCATCACAGTGCAGATCAAGTACATGAAGAACTACGACATGGGCTTCGACCGGGAGCAGACAGTGGAGTTCTTCGTAAGCAATAAGATAGGAAACAGCCGCGAGACCCTCAGGCAGATGCTCCTGGAGAATCCCAACATCACCGATGTCACATTTGCCGGAGGACAGGTGGTATCCCAGGGCAAGATGGGCTGGGGACGCACGTATCAGGGTCAGAGAGTACAGATGGACTGCCTCCCCGTAGACCCCAACTTCATCTCGTTCTTCGGGATGGAAATAGCAGAAGGCCGCGACTTCTCCGAGTCGGACAACCTGAACCCCAACGGCACATTTATCGTCAACCAGGCCTTCATGGCCAAATACCCCTTCCTCCGTATCGGCCTGAAATTCACCGGACACCAGGGAGACGACATGCCTGCCGAGATAGTCGGCATCGTCAAGGACTTCAACTTCCAGCCCCTGCAGTACAGTGTGGCTCCCATCGTCCTCTACAACTTCGGCTCCGACCCCTGGTGGCCCCTGACCGTCGGCTACGCCAAGATACTGCCCGGCAACGTCCAGGAGACCTTCAAGTACATCCGCGAGAAATGCGCCGAGCTTGACCCGACCTTCGACACCTCCTCCATGGGCCTTTACTTCATGGACGAGTCCATCGGCCGGCTCTACCAGAAAGAGGACAACCTCAACCGTCTGATCACCACCGCAGCATTGATTTCCCTGCTGATATCCGTCATCGGCATCCTCGGCCTCGTCTATTTCGAGACCCAGTTCCGCCGCAAGGAGATAGCCGTACGCAGGGTACACGGCGCATCGGTAGGCGAGATCCTCGCAATGCTCAACCGCTACTACCTCATCATCACCCTCGTATGCTTCGTAGTGGCCGTGCCCGTCGCCATAGTCATCATCCGCTCCTGGGTAGCCACATTCCCCTACCAGAGCCCCGTGCCGGTATGGATATTCCTCGCCGCACTGCTCATCATCGGCCTGATCACCATAGTGACAGTCACTCTGCAGAGCCGCCGCGCCGCACTGCGCAACCCTGTAGAGTCCATAGCAAATGAATAAACCTTTAAGGACATAAACGATAAACCAATTAAATTATAAACCGTTATGATACACGTAGAGAACTTAAGCAAGGTGTTCCGCACCGAAGAGATTGAGACCGTAGCCCTCAACAACGTCTCCTTCGACATCAAGCAGGGCGAATTCGTAGCCGTCATGGGCCCCTCCGGCTGCGGCAAGTCCACCCTCCTCAACATCCTCGGCCTCCTCGACAACCCCACCTCGGGCAAGTACGAGCTGCTCGGCAAGGAAGTAGGCTCACTGAAAGAGAAAGAGCGCACCCAGTACCGCAAAGGCAACATAGGCTTCGTATTCCAGAGCTTCAACCTCATCGATGAGCTGAACGTGTTCGAGAACGTGGAGCTGCCCCTCATCTACATGAAGATCAAGGCCTCCCAGCGCAAGCAGATGGTAAGCGACATCCTCAAGCGCATGAACATCGCCCACCGCGCCTCCCACTTCCCACAGCAGCTCTCCGGAGGTCAGCAGCAGAGGGTGGCCATCGCCCGCGCCGTCATCGCCAATCCCAAGCTCATCCTCGCCGACGAGCCCACCGGTAACCTCGACTCCAAGAACGGCAAGGAGGTAATGGAACTCCTCACCGAGCTCAACCGCGAAGGCACCACCATCCTCATGGTGACCCACTCCATCAAGGACTCCAGCTACGCCCAGCGCGTCATCAACCTCTTCGACGGAAACATAGTCACCGACGTCAAGAACGAACTTTAGTCTGATCTACATATTTTATTACCGCAAGGCCGGTCGGAAATCACTCCTTGCCGGCCTTTTTCCATTTCCATCAATCATCCCTCCACAGATGGCATTTAACCATGTACATGCATCAGCCGCAACGTGGGATTGCATGCCATTGATGTACGGCAGGTATTATAGTTGTTTTTTGAGGCGACACAGATGCTGGGGTGTAATGTCCAGATAGGAGGCCAGCACACGGTTGGTGACTGACGCTATAATCTCTGGCCTGTTCTGCAGAACAGCCTTGTATCGTTCCAATGCCGTTCCATGTATTATAGACAGCTTGCGTTCTATGATACATATCTGCGCAGTTGCAAGCGAGAACATCCATCTTGCAAACTCATCATATTTTTCGAGCAATGAATTGAAAGTATCCCTGTCCATCCTCAGCAGCACAGCCGGCTTCTTACAGGTCTCCGCTATCAGATATGCAGGAGCGTTGAGATAAAAGGACAAAGGAGACAATATCAACGTTCCCGGGGTCGCAAAGCCGAATGTCGTTTCCTTTGCCTCCTGTATGTAAAAAAGCCTTATAATCCCTTCCTTAAGACAAAAAACATCCGAATTGATCCTTCCGTACTCTATAAGTCGGCTATGTGGCCTGACCCTTATCTCGTCCATCAGTCCGAGAAATATCCCTACCATCTCATCTGACGGCACAAATTTACATTCATTCTTAAGCAGTTGCGCTAATCCGACACTCATTGTTCCAATTTAACGATGGTTTAAAAATATTATTATTTTTGGATGTAGATCGACTGTCATGCAACTGGGCAGCAATCGTGACAAAATCATAATTAACCATCGTTAAAATTATCATAACATACATGAATCTATGTTAACACTTCTATTTGCCACGTTGCCTTACTTTGTGTCATAAACAATCTTAAAACCATACATCATGAAACCATTCAACTATTCACTGTCCGCAATGGCGATATGCGCCGTCATCCTGACCGGTTGCGAGAAACCTGACCAGGAGACTCCGGATCCCGAAGTTCCGACAACCGGGACCCCAGAGTTAGTAACAGAAAACACCGTCTACAATATAGAAGCAGACGGAGGCAGGCTGTCCATTCCATACACCATAGAGAACCCCGCGGAGACCGGTACTGTCTCGGCTAAGAATACCGTTGTATGGATTGCTGTAGACGCAGTGTCCACATCGGACATACAACTCACAGTTGAAGCCAATAATCTCACAGAGACAAGAAGCAGCACCATCAATATCGTGTATACTTTCGGTGAGGACTCTGATACGGTTTCCACTGTCGTTACCATAGAGCAGGATGCCAGAATTCCGGACCCTGAATTAGTCCTGGTCAGCGATATGTTCACTATCTCTGCCGGAGGCGGTGAGATAACCATCCCATTCTCTATATCAAACCCTGTAGAAGGAGGAACAGTCTCAACTGCGGCGGATGCTGACTGGCTGACAGAAAAATCCGTCTCTAAAAACGAGGTGTCGTTTACCATCGCGCAGAACATGTCGGCACAGGACAGGACAGCCAAGGTGACACTTACATATACCTACGGCGAAGGCAATACTGCAACAGCAGAAGCGGACATCGTACAAGAAGGTGCGGAAGGCATGTATGACCACTACTTGCTTGAAGCATACTCGTATGCGCAATACTGGGATTACGGCGAGATTTTCAGATATTTCAGCATCCAGTTCTCTGACAAGGAAATAGTTGACGGCACCATTGCAGAAGGAGCATGCAATTACAATCTGACCATTTATGTCAATGACATAGATGACTCATCCAACCCTGTACCTCCCGATGGAACATACACGTATTCAGAGAGTCTAAGTGCCGGAACATTCAGCGGCTGGTATTATCCCACAACCAACTCTACAGGATGCGGAATATCCGAAGGGGAAATGACCGTAAGCAAAGATGGAGATTACCTTCTGATAACTTTCGAGCTGACTGACACCGAAGGTGCCACCCATTATGTCAGATACTACGGCATACCCTCCTATGACATAGCATTTCAACTTTAGGAGCCATGAAACACACTTTTTTGACAGCCCTTGCAGTGTCAACCACCATGTACGCGGCAGCATTCATACTCTCATGCTCTCCGCAGAATGACGGTACCGAGCCATTCCTGGACATACTTACAACATCGATAGAGACCGGAGCCCAAGGAGGGGAACTCCATATAAGCTACACACTCGGCAATGTTCCCGAAGACGCCCGCCCTGAAGTCAGCGTTCCTGGAGCCGAGGAATGGATTACGGACTTCGACTTGTCCGAGAACGGTACTGTAAGTTTCAATGTACAGCCCAATACAACCGTTTCCGCACGTCAGGCGACTGTAAGAATCTCTTACAATGACTTATCCGGGAAGTGCATTGTAAGCCAATCCGGAAACAGTTCCGGAAATTAAGGCGGAGAAGAATACGATGTAGACTTCACGGCCACTGTACTGTGCCGGGGAATCTATTACGGCGACGCGTACTCATCCTCGGCCGGCAACTACTTCGTGACATTCGGAGACACCGAGACGGAAGGAAATTACGGTGACTACGTCCAGCCCGACGGCACGTACTACACCCTCGACATATATGCCGACATGTGGGACGGCGACATGGATGCCATCGGCATTCCGGAAGGCATCTACGAACTGGACCGGTTCAGCACTGGAGAGAAAGGCTCTTTTTCCAAAGCCTACGGACAATACGCGCAGACAGACAGCGACGGCAACATAGTCGTCTCAATGCAGTACATCGATGGTACCTGCAATATCACGAAAGACGGAGACAACTACAACGTAGATATCGTCCTGACCCTCGAGGACAGTGCAGTACATCATGTAAAATACTATGGTCCCATAATATGTCAGGAATACAGAGAGGGCTCCAACTACGAGTACATAGAAGAGGACATAGATTTCAACATGTACATTGCACAGGCCGTGTACAATGAGGCGGACCAGTCCGTACTGCTTCAGTTCACGGACATGATGGCGGACGACAACGGCCAGGTAGCTCCTCCCGGAATACTTCTGAATGTGACTGCCTATATGGAGATCACTGAGGACGGTCAGCTTGCAGGTGCCACACTGGTTCCCGGAACAGACAAGCAGACCGGAACTTTCATCCCTGGAGAAATGGTTGACTACGGAGGGGTGTTTCTTCCGGAAGGGTCATATGCCGAGCAGTATTTCTCAGCCACGCATCTTGCATACGGATTCATCACCGGAGGCTCAATCGTAATGAAAGGGGACAATGGAATATATGACATAAGCATCGACCTCACCACATCTGAAGGCTTCCACATCACATCATATTCCGCATCCAAGGAAATTCCTCTATACGGATACCGTTCTGAAGACACTCCTATGTCATCCCTGACCGAAGACAAGGAACTGGACCTGGAGGGCGTGACAGCCCGTGCCAACTATTTCGGAGACTACTACGAGACAGGAGGTGACAACTGGATGATAGCCCTCACACCCTCGTCAGGCAATGACGGTTTCCAGATAGACTACGTCGGCACTGGCCTAAGTGGATTCTCGAACGGACTGCCTACAGGCACTTTTTCTGTAAGCAATACAGGAGAGCAAGGCACATTTGTCGCAGGCTACCAGGTGGGAAGCGACATGTACAGCACCTGGTATCTCGGAGACTTCGACAATTCAGGACGTGTGTCTGAGTTCGCCCCCGCAGTGGACGGCACCATCACCGTCACACAAAACAGCAACGGCACTTATACCATTACCTTCGATGTGTATGACGATGCAGGACAGCCTAACCGCATATACGGAAGCTGGACAGGCGATGTCTCCATGTCGGATGTGACAACCGCACAGGCAGGTGTCCAGTCCTCACGTTCTGCAACAGCGGCCCTGAATGCAGCGGAAAAACGGTCGCTCAGATAGACATTGAGTTCGGAATCGAAATTTTCCGCCTTTGATGTCTCATTGGGATTCGTCGCCGTATATAACAGGACTCCGGGAATGCCGGAACACTCCTCTGCGCACCCAGGACGATGTCAGGAATATGTCCCCGAAGACCAACGCATCCGGTATGCCATGTCCGAGTAAAGGACGTCCGGCAGCCCGTTCCCTTCTGTCTGCATGGTTCAGCCGATTTTCAGTGGGGATATGCATGTAGGTAGTGATTCTGAATAAGAAAAGGTACTTGCAGGTACAAATAGGATTTGCTGCGGACAGTTTTTTGGCATCAACGGTTTCAGGCATGGTGCTGCACGGGTAGCATGCCGGTTGCAAGCTGACCACATATCCGGATGCCCGATTGCAGCTTCTGAAACCGGGACATCACTCATGGAACACGCATACGTATTCTAACTGACTT
>OJOA01000107.1_pt1 | contig 56600 bp, 47 predicted proteins | sample 1597991 | NCBI WGS metagenome assembly OJOA01 (sample SAMN01915207, study PRJEB22387) | human gut metagenome | isolation source: stool | host: Homo sapiens | place: USA | reverse complement strand
ACCAAGGGTCAATATATACTGTGCATGTCATCCGATAGATGCGATGATCAGAAATGCCGGTGTTGAGCTTGGCAAGCCGGTCACAATAGGCGATAATGTATGGATCGGCGGTAATACGGTCATCAATCCGGGCGTTACCATAGGTTCAAATGTTGTCATAGGCTCAGGGGCGGTTGTCACAAAGGATATTCCGGATGGTGTGATAGCTGCCGGAAATCCATGTAAAGTCATAAGACAGATAACAGAAAAAGATAGGCAATATTGGCTTGAACAGGTAAAGGAATTTGAGGCAGACACAGGCGAGCAGGTGCTGTAGTGGGGACGCTTCTTTTGTCACAAGGAGTGTCCCCTGGATTGGTTTTATATGACAGAGGGACACTCCTTGTGACACAAGAAGCGTCCCTGGAGAGGATATACATTTGACAAATTACAGATTTACTTTCAGCTACGATGGCACCCGCTATCACGGCTGGGAGAGCAAGACAAATGCAGACACGGTTGAAGGCCGTATAGAGGCGGTGTTGTCGAAAATGGTGGATGGAGATAACGGTAAGATAGAGGATGTATGTAGGGAGAATATGTCCGCAGATATCCGGGATACGAATACACCAGCAAAGGTGGATATCCATGGCGCAGGCAGGACTGATGCTGGAGTGCATGCCAGAGCCATGGTCGCAAGCGGAAGGCTGAATACCAATAGGACACCGGATGAGATAAAGGATTATCTGAACAGATATCTGCCTGCGGATATATGTGCGCTTGATGTTACTGTGGCTGGGGACAGGTTTCACGCAAGGCTGAATGCGACCGGCAAAATCTACGAATATACACTGTATGTAGGATTAGAGAAACCTGTGTTTGACAGAAATTATGTGTGGTGTGTACCTCAGGGAAGTGTGCTTGATGTGGATGCGATGAAAAAGGCTGCATCGTATCTTGTCGGAAAGCATGATTTCAGATCTTTCTGTGGCAACAATAAAATGAAGAAGTCAACGGTGAGAACCATATATGATGTGGAGATAGTCAAGGAGGGAGACTATGTCCGCATGAGATTTCATGGAAATGGATTCCTGCAAAATATGGTGAGGATACTCACTGGAACTCTGGTGGAGATAGGATATGGACATATGGATGCGGAGCATATGCCGGAGATCATAGTGGGGATGGACAGGCAGCTTGCCGGGCCTACGGCTCCGCCACATGGACTATGTCTGCTTAAGGTTGAGTATGATTGAGACGGCAACAGGGCTGTTAAAGCATAGGCTGGGAGAAATATAAATATTTGAATAAAGGGTAAAAGGGGTCATACAGATGATAAAGAAGCTTGGAGTAAGATACAGGATAAGCTGCAGTATAGGTGCGGTTATATTTGGCGTGATAGGTGCGGTTATATTTGGAGTCGCGATGGGCATAGATGAAGGACAGGTGTGGATTGGACTGGGAGCAGCACTTTTCTGGGGATTTGCAGTATGGTTCATATCACTTGCAGTCAGACAGAGCAATATGAGAGATGTTCTGGACTATTGTAAGAAAAAGCCACACCCGGAATATGAGATGGAGCGTATTGAGCAGTTCTACAAGGCGGGAGCTTCTGTATGTGGACTCAGACTTAACAATGAGTTCTTTCTGTATATAAAGGGTGACACAGTAAACTTTGCAGAGACAAGGGAACTGATGTGGGTATTTAAGATTGTTACCCAGAACAGATTTTACGGAATTAAGGCCGGAAAGTCATATCAGATTGAAGTGAAGCTGAATGACGGAAGTGGAATGGCCCTGCCGATGAAGAATGAGAAGATGTGCGATGATGTCATTGCATACATAGAAAAGATGGTTCCGTACATAATATTGGGATATAATGATGAAGTGAATAGCCTATATAACAAAAATCCACAGGAACTGGAGAGAATAGTAGATGAGAGAAGACATCAGTACTTTGAGCAGGTGCCAGTGCGATAATGAAGATGTGAATACGCTCAGATTGTTCATGGACATTGGCGCTATGATGATCAGAAATGGTTCCGAAGTTAAGAGAGTGGAGGATACCCTTCGAAGAATGGGAAAGGCATATGGCGCAGAGCGCATGGATGTGTTTGCCATAACCTCAACACTCGTGTGCACTATGAACATGCCGGATGGAACGGTGTGCTCCATGACCAGAGGCACCAGGGATGGAACAAAGACAGATTTCTGGAAACTGGAGCGTATAAACGCTCTCAGCAGGGAATATTGCAGGAAAAAGATTGATACGGACAAGCTGAAGATTTGTATTGAGGACATAGAGCATAGCTCTGCCCCGAGATTCAGAGTCTGCCTCGGAAGCGTGCTGGCAGCTGGAACGCTGGCGGTATTTTTCGGTGGAAATATCCTTGACGGAGTATTTGCAGCGGTTTTCGCATTAGCTATATGGCTGATGCAGGTGTATTTTGCTCCGGTGTGTACGAATAATATTCTTTTTAATTTTGTGTGTTCATTTGTCACGGGAGTTCTCATTGGAGTGGCGGGGCACATTTTCCCGATACACGGGGACAAGGTTATGATAGGTGACATCATGCTGTTGATTCCGGGACTTGCCCTCACAAATGCAGTTAAGGATATGTTCGTTGGCGATACCATAACGGGCAGCCTGAGACTGGTGGAGTCGTTGCTCTGGGCGGTGGCGATTGCGTGTGGATTTGCATTGGCGGTGTACGTTGTGGGAGGTGTGTAGATTGCAGCAGGTTATAGTACAGATAGTAACGGCGCTGTTTGGGTCTCTTGGATTTGCGCTTATGTTTAATCTCGGAAAGCGGAACGTGATACCTGCGGCGATAAATGGTATGTGCACATGGATCGTATATATTCTTGTTCGAAATGTCATAGATGATGTATTCGTACCGTCACTTGCTGCCAGTCTATGGGCGGCGGTATTTGCGGAGGTGGCAGCCAGGGTTATGAAGGCTCCGGCGAATCAATATCTGATCGTTGGACTCATACCGCTTCTTCCGGGCGCGCCACTATATTATACATTAAGTTCTGCATTTGATTCCGACTGGGTGGCAGCTAGAAGCTGGGGAAATGACACGATGATGTTTGTTCTCGGTATTGCAGTTGGTATAAGTGCAGTGTGTGGGTGTGATGATATAATCAAGAAGCTTTCTAAAAAAACAGATAAAAGGAGTCAGGAAAATGATAGATAAATATGGGAAAAAGCTATTTATATTTTTAGGCTGTGATGTGGTGTACTTTATTCTCTGGGTCATACCTGCAATAAAGATACCGGCACTTGCGGTTGTGTTTACAGGACTGGGACTTCTGACGTTGACAGCCCTCAGCTTCATTGAGGGAGAGGATGATACGTTTAGACATATAACAGGGGAAGAGCAGTGGTTCAAGGTTGCTTTTCTTTCGGGTATTATTCTTACTTTGATTGGAATTGTGCTTCTCCTGGTATTGATATAGTGACAAGAATATATGAGGTACAAAAAGCTCCGTGCAGTGGATTTGCTGCACGGAGCTTTTTGCTCTCTTGATAATAGACCTTAATAAAGTCTTAAGGAATCGGCAGGTTGTTTCTTAATGCGTGTTTCCAATAGAATTGATACAAGAACGGGACAACGCATACAGAGTGTGTGGGTTTACTGCAGTGTATTTGACAGAAGATCTGAAAGGGGCGTTGGAATATGAGAAAGAGGTCAAAGACCGTAGTGGTGTCCATTGCAGTTTTGGGAACACTTATCTGTGTCTGCCTTGGCGGATGCAGTGACAAAAAAGGCGATGCATTTGCCGAGGAGGAGAGGACAACATATATATACGGCGACTCCATACAGGAGGGAGATGACGGAGCTCTCCTGTCTGTGAGACTTGGTGTTCCCGGTGCTTGTAACGTTGAATTCGACACCGGAAAGTCAAAGCTGAGAGATATAAGATTATCCACTGAAAACATAGTGGTGCCGGACACTGACGCAGCATACGTCGTGGATTATGACAATCTTAAGATCAAAGCTGAGGAAATACAGAAGATGGTTGAGGGGGTATTTGACAAGTCAGCTGGCATATATTGCCGGAATGATGGCGACGAGTACATGACGAAGGATGAGATACAGAGTGACATAGATATGGCTGAGATATATCGGAAGCAGGCTTTGGAAGATGGACAGGCAGAAACAGCTGAGATGTACGCCGGTGATATCAAGAATATGCAGGCAAGGCAGAAAGAAGCACCTGATACATACACTCCGGTGTCTGATTATGGACCGAACATGATATACACAGGCAAGGCAGATGGAGAGAAATACAGCTTGTGGGTATCGGCAAATGATGACGATAGCACATCCCGTGGAATAAGCATTATGTTCAGTCCGGCGGGGGATCAGGAGAAGAATGAGTTGTCCAGAGTTGACGACTCGGTGTATGTGGAGACGGTTCCTGAGAGTTCTGTCGGGGCAGATGTGGCAGATATGAAGAATAAATGTACCATGACGGAGAATGCGGCCGAGAGTGAGGCGATGGTTTTTCTGTCAAAGCTTGGTCTGTCGGGACTTGCAAGCCAGAGCTGTGAACCTGTGATAAGGAGATGGCAGAACAGCACATTTGACACTGTAGACATGGAAAAGAACGGATATGCAATCGAATTTGGCTGCCAGATAGGCGGAATAGATGTGATCTATAAGGACCTTACAGCTGTGGACAATCTGAATACTGAGAAGGGATATGTCATGCAGGAGGGCGATAAGATGACCGTGTTTATCGATGATGATGGTGTGTTCTATGCCAGAGCCAGACTGTGTACAGATACGAATTCATATGTCAGAAAGAAGGCTGATCTTTTGAGCTGGGATGAGATGATGTCGGCTGCGGATGAGAGCATAGCTGAATATTACAGGCGATACCCCACCGCATATTCTGAAGTGGAGTTTAACAACGTGGAGCTGTTGTATGTGCCAGAGGTGGATTCTGCCGGAGACATGCAGTACGTGCCAGCGTGGGTATTTACACAGACAGAAGGTGGAGATGTTCTAGATGCAGGGATGGCAAATGGGCATATATCACAGGTGGTATACATAAATGCGTTAGACGGCAAATATATTGACATTGCGGAGACAGCAAAGGCTCTTGGCACGTGGGGTGGTTATGAGTCTGGAAAAACAATTTCAAAATAGTTTGTTGTATTTGCATCATGTGAAATGTCTTATATATGTGACTTATGTAAGGCACCAGAAAAATGATCACAGATAAATAATAAAAATTTGGGGCGCGGTTAAGCCACAATGAGCATGATTTAAATCCCGGTACTGGGGTGTCAAAAAAGGAGGAAAATAATATGAGCAAGAGTAAACGAGTGGTAAGAATAGCAGCATGTGTGCTGGCTGGAGTTATGGCTGTTCAGCTTGCAGGCTGTGGCAGTAAAAAGGTGGATTATACATTGGACGGTGACGGGACATCCGGAGGATACAGTGAGAGCGATGACGGAGGACGGAGCGGCCTTGCAAAGTCACTTGGTATACCTGACAAATGCGATGAGACATTTGACGTGGGAAAATCAGGACTTTCAGAGATAAGGTGTACGGCTGACAAGGTGGATGTGCCGGATACGGACAAGCTGAAAAAGGTGTATTACACCACGACAAAGCTTGATGCCAAGCAGAGACAGACCATAGTGGAAGGACTTCTGGACAGATCCCAGGGGATATACGTGCGAAAGGAGGGTGTGTCCACCAAAGATGAGCTGAAGAACATGATAGAGATGACAAAGAAGTTCAAGGAGGAGGCTGCCAGTCAGGGCGATGACACATCTGATTCATGGTATGATGCACAGATCGAGACGTACAAGAGCCAGATGGCGGAGGCACCTGAAAGTCTGCCGTTGCTTGAAAATTATGATGATCCGTATGCAGCATACACAGGAAAGCATGGAGACAAGGATTATACGGTAGCTATTTCAGGCTACAGCAGCAATGAGAAAGTAGACTCCGGAATGTATATGGCATTCAGTTTGGCTGAGACTGAGGAGAACGCACTTCTGGATGGAGTTGCCGGAGCCACGTATACATATGTCACCGGAGAGAGCAGTGTCACAGATGTGGATGTCTCGAACATGGAAAATGAGTGCCGTATTACGGAGAGCGATGCCATATCTCAGGCTATGAATTTCCTTTCAAGCGTAGGGATAGACGGCATGGAATACTCAAAAGTGGAGCCGCTTGTGAGAGTATGGGCAGGTGAAAACGGCGATGTAAAGCAGGCAAAGGTAGATGGATATTATGTGGAACTAAACCGCACAATAAATGGTGTTCCGATCAGAAACGGAGAGCTTTATAATGTTGACAACTTACAGACCCAGAAGGGATATATGTACGATATAGATGATATGGCGCATATAAGTGTAAATGACGAAGGAGTCGTATACATGTATTCAACTCTCTATTCGGATTCGGCATCATTTAAGGATGAGGACGTGGATATACTGGGCTGGGACGACATGATATCTAAGGCAAATGAGAGCATTGCAGCATATTACGAGAAATACCAGACAAGGTATGGCAAGATAGAGTTCAATAATGTGGCACTCAGATATGTGTCATCTGTGGACGAATCCGGTAAGATGTGTTATATCCCGGCATGGGTATTTACAGAGAGCGAGGAGCTTCGCGGCGGAGACATATCGGGAGAGATTTCCCAGATCGTCTGCATAAATGCGATAGATGGAAGTTATATAGATCTTATAGAGGATGCCAAGCAGATGAAATTGTGGGATGACTATAACTAAGGGACGGAGGGGACAGGTACCTCCGTCCCCGGGATTCCTAAATAACGGGCAGTAAGTTGTTTTCATAACTTGACTGCCCGTTGTTTTTATAATAGCCGATTTTACAGGTGAAGGACTCTGTCCTTGATTTCCTGGGTACGTCCCTGATTCCAAAACTGTGTTCCGATATATCCGCAGGTACGCCTTGCAACAAAGAGGGTGTTCTGGTCACGGTTGCCACAGTTAGGACATTCCCAGACCAATTTGCCGTAGTTGTCTGTAACTATCTTGATCTCTCCGTCGTAGCCGCACTTTTCACAATAGTCGCTCTTGGTGTTAAGCTCGGCGTAGAGAATGTTGTCATATATGAATCGCATAACTTCCAGAACTGCATCAATATTGTTCTGAAGGTTAGGCACCTCAACGTAGCTTATGGCACCGCCCGGTGAAAGTTTCTGGAATTCAGATTCAAATTTCAGTTTGCTGAAAGCGTCAATATGCTCGGTTACATGAACGTGATAGCTGTTGGTTATATAATTTTTGTCGGTTACACCTGGAATTATGCCGAAACGTTTCTGCAGGTTCTTGGCGAACTTGTATGTGGTTGATTCCATTGGAGTTCCGTATACAGAGTAGCTTATATTCTCTGCGGCTTTCCACTCGGCGCATTTGTCGTTGAGCTTCTGCATTACAGCGAGCGCGAATTTCTTGCCTTCCTCGGATGTATGTGTTTTGCCGATCATACGGACACACATTTCGCAAAGACCGGCATAGCCAAGGGAAATAGTTGAGTAGCCGCCGAAGAGCAGTTTGTCAATCTTCTCGCCTTTCTTAAGCCTTGCCAGTGCGCCGTGCTGCCACAGTATAGGAGCGACATCTGATATGGTTCCGAGCAGACGCTCATGTCTGCACCTCAGAGCCTTGTGGCAAAGCTCAAGACGCTCCTCCAGGATCTCCCAGAATTTGTCCATATCACCGCCGGCTGAGCACGCTACATCCACAAGATTGATGGTGACAACGCCCTGATTGAATCTGCCATAATATTTGCGAGTTCCATCCGGATTTCTTATGCCGTCTTCCTTGGTTGGAAATGATCTGCATCCCATGCAAGGATATACGTCACCGTCCTTCATCTCTCTCATGACCTTTGCTGAAATATAATCCGGAACCATGCGCTTGGCAGTACATTTGGCTGAGAGCTCGGTGAGGTACCAGTATTTTGAGTCGGGTGTGATGTTGTCTTCATCAAGCACGTATATAAGCTTTGGAAATGCCGGTGTGATCCAGATTCCCTTCTCGTTCTTGACACCCTTGATCCTCTGGTTCAGGACTTCCTCTATGATGAGTGCCAGATCTTCCCTTGTCTGTCCCTCTGGAACCTCATCCAGATACATGAACATTGTGACAAAGGGTGCCTGACCGTTACAAGTCATCAGTGTGATGAGCTGGTACTGTATCGTCTGTATTCCGCTCTTGACCTCGTTCAGAAGCCTTTTTTCTGTTATCTTGTTGATGATATCCTCGTCAAGTGATTCACCGCATTCAGTGCGCTCCTCGATGACCTGTGCGCGGAGTTTCTTCCTGCTGACATCCACAAATGGGGCGAGATGAGACAGGGTAAATGTCTGTCCGCCGTACTGATTGCTGGCCACCTGAGCCACGATCTGGGTAGTTACGTTGCAGGCGGTGAAAAAGCTATGTGGCTTCTCGATCATAGTCTCGCTGATGACGGTTCCATTCTGCAGCATGTCCTCGAGATTGATGAGGTCACAGTTATGCTCCTTCTGTGCATAGTAATCTGAATCGTGGAAATGTATGATTCCGGCCTCGTGTGCTTCCACGATATCCTCCGGCAGCAGCATTCTCTTTGTGAGATCCTTGGAAACCTCACCGGCCATATAGTCACGCTGGGTTGAGTTGATCACAGGGTTCTTGTTGGAGTTCTCCTGATTGACCTCTTCATTCATATGATCGATGAGTGCGAGTATTCCGTTGTCCGTGGTGTTGGACTTACGTGCAAGCTCTCTCTTATAACGGTAACGCACATATTTCTGTGCAACCTCGTATCCTCGCATCTCCATGATTCCGGTCTCTACCATATCCTGTATATCCTCAACGTGGACTGCGTGGGACATGGATTCAATCTGCTTCTCCAGATTGTCCGCGATGGCGTGAACCTGATATTCATTTAACTGATGGAGATTGTCAACTTCGTTGTTGGCTGCAAGGATGGCATTCTCTATCTTTGACAGATCAAATGTAACCTCTTCTCCATTTCTTTTAATTACATGTACATGTTTTTTTGCTTCTTCTGACACAGCAATAGCCTCCCTCTTCCAATTCGATAAAAGTTCTATAATAATAATCCAATCATTAAATTAATTGAAATCAGGCCGTTAAGGTCTGGTTTGAAATAATATACTAGATGCGGCTGCCCATTCCGCATGGAATTATTTGTAAAGAAAATAAATATGCAGCACGCTGATGCATGCGTAGGTCGCCAAGCTTGCGCTTGCGACAATTAAATAGGTAGCACGCTGATGCGTGCGTAGGTCATCAAGCTTGCGCTTGTGACAATTAATGTAAACACAATATATTTGGTGGGGATAATGTGAAACACCCACTAGATATTGTGCTCTGTTATTATAGCCATCACAAATGACATTGTAAAGATGAAAAAACATCTTTTAGAATAATAGAACCGGCAGGAGCGCAGAAACATTGATAAATCTTGATAAAATAATTTTGTGGGCAGTCAAAGTCTTGACAAGCCACCATAAAAAGTGATACACACTTATATGAATACAATTTCTAATGGGTATTTTCAAAATCTGTACATTTATATGTGCGAGGGTTGTCAGGCCGATGCCTGATGACATAATACAAATATCAAGGAGATAAAAAAATGCAGGAATTAAAGCCAATCAAAGAAGGTAAGGTACGTGAGATTTATGACAATGGAGACAGCCTGATCATGGTAGCTACAGACCGTATAAGCTGCTTCGATGTCATCCTCGACAATGTAATTTCCAAGAAGGGAACAGTTCTGACACAGATGTCAAAGTTCTGGTTTGACATGACACAGGACATACTTCCTAACCACATGATATCAGTTGATGTAAAGGATATGCCTGAGTTCTTCCAGCAGGAGAAGTTTGATGGCAATAGCATGATGTGCAGAAAGCTTGAGATGCTTCCAATCGAGTGTATCGTACGTGGATATATCACAGGTAGTGGCTGGGCAAGCTACAAGGAGAATGGCACAGTATGTGGAATCAAGCTTCCAGAGGGACTTAAGGAGTCAGATAAGCTTCCTGAGCCTATCTACACACCATCAACAAAGGCGGAGATTGGCGATCACGATGAGAATATATCATATGAGCAGAGCATTGCTCACCTCGAGAAGTACTTCCCAGGAAAGGGCGAGGAGTACGCTTCAAAGCTCAAGGAGTATACTATAACACTTTACAAGAAGTGTGCAGAGTATGCACTTACAAGAGGAATCATCATTGCAGATACAAAGTTTGAGTTTGGCCTTGATGAGAACGGCAACATCGTTCTCGGCGATGAGATGCTCACACCAGACAGCTCAAGATTCTGGCCAGCAGATGTATATGAGCCAGGTCATGGCCAGCCATCATTTGACAAGCAGTTCGCCCGTGATTGGCTGAAGGCTAACCCGGACAAGGGCTGGAAGCTTCCAGAAGATGTCGCACAGAAGACCATCGACATCTATCTTGAGGGTTACGAGAAGCTCACAGGCAAGCCACTTGGAAAGTAATTACAATATCGAATTATACGAATTTTCAGGAGAAATAGCGTTTAAGCTGTTTCTCCTTTTTTATCTTGTGGGGAAGCTGTTTTTGTTTTGTGAACTTCGTTGAAATAAATGGCTCCGGGTGGTAAAGTGTAAATGTTATGAAAAGGCAAAATCAAGTGAGATTTTACAAGGAGGTAACAATGAAGAATATGCTGCGTGTGGCAGCCGTTACGCCGAAGGTTCATATCGGAAGTGTCAGCGGAAATGTCAGAGAGATAATGGATATATATGAAGAGTATAAGGATGCTGCGGATGTCATAGTGACGCCAGAGTTGTCTATCACGGGATATACCTGTGCGGATCTGTTTGAGAACAGAAAGCTCATAGATGGCGCGAGAAGAGGTCTTCTTCAGCTTGCCATGGCGACTTGTACCGGTCAGTCGGCACTGGTGGTCGGTCTGCCATTTGAGGTGGACGGGGAGCTGTTCAACTGTGCGGCGTTCCTGCAGGGCGGAAGAGTCATGGCCATCGTGCCGAAGACTTACCTTCCAAACTATGGCGAGTTCTACGAGAAGAGATGGTTCTCAGCCAGAAAGTATGATGCGGTGATGGTAAATCTCATGGATCCGGAAGATGATGGAGATGAGCTTGAATATGATGGCAGCAGGGCTGTTGGCAGTGAAGTGCTGTTTGGCAATAATGTGATGATAGATATGGGCAGCGTAGACCAGAGAGTAAAGCTTGGTATAGAGATATGTGAGGATGCCTGGACGCCTGTGTCACCGGGAAGACTTCTCGCCATGGCGGGAGCAGAGGTCATACTCAATCTTTCCGCGTCAAATGAGGTCATCGGAAAGGCTGCATACAGGCACAAGCTGATAGGAAGTGTGTCGTCGGACTGCCTGTGCGGATATGTGTATGTGTCGGCGGGAATGTACGAGTCCACATCGGATCTGGTATTTTCAGGACACAATCTGATGTACGAGAACGGCAAGCTCCTCGGCGAGGTAAAGCCATTTGAGGAAGGAGTGCTGATAAGGGATATAAGTCTCACCAAGATCAGACACGACAGGATAGCAAACAAGTCATTTGCCGACTGCAAGCGTGATTTCGCATTCAGAAAGTATGAGACGGTGGTGTGCGATACCCCACTCATGGACAAAGGAAATGTGCTCATGAAGGTGAAGATGACACCATTTGTCCCATCGGGAAATAAGCTTGAGAGGTGCATGGCGATATTCAAGATGCAGGTTGCCGGACTTCAGAGAAGGATAGAGGCGACCCACTGCAAATGTGTGGTCGTGGGGGTGTCAGGCGGACTTGATTCCACACTGGCTCTGCTGGTTTCGGCACAGGCGGTGAAGAATGCGGGACTTCCATCTACAACTGTCGTGGGAATCACCATGCCGGGATTTGGAACGACAAACAGGACGAAGAATAATTCTACGGAACTCATGAGACTGCTCGGCTGTGACAGCAGAGAGATAAGCATAGCTGCATCGGTGAGACAGCATTTTGCCGATATCGGACAGGATGAGAGCGTGCATGACATAACTTACGAGAACTGTCAGGCGAGGGAGAGAACACAGATACTCATGGATGTCGCCAACAAGGAGGGTGGATTCGTGGTTGGAACCGGAGATCTCTCGGAGCTGGCACTTGGCTGGTGCACCTTCAACGGCGACCATATGAGCATGTATGCTGTGAATACAAGTATACCAAAGACTCTGGTGCGCTCACTTGTGAATGAGGTTGGACACTTCATGGAGGTGGATGGATTTGAGGGCATCGCGCCGATCATAGACGATATCATAGACACACCGGTCAGCCCGGAGCTGCTCCCACCGAACCCGGATGGAACCATCGCGCAGAAGACGGAGGACACCGTGGGATCATACATCCTGCACGATTTCTTCTTATATTATACACTGCGATATGGAATGTCCCCTGAGGAGGTAAATGAGCTGTGCAAGGAGGCTGTAAGACAGAGTGACGAGTACAATTTCTCAGACAGCGAGATCGACAAATGGCAGAAGGTATTCTACACGAGATTCTTCCGCCAGCAGTTCAAGCGAAACTGTATGCCGGACGGCGTGAAGGTCGGAACCGTGTCGGTCAGCCCGAGAGGAGATCTGAGACTGCCGTCTGAGATAGAATTTGAGGATTTTTTGTAGACATTTGCCTGGGATAGTTATTAATGTGGCAGAATCATAATAGCATACCAATCAGGGGTCGCTCCCGCTTAACTCAGCCTGCAACGGTACTAAGGTGCCGCCTGTTGCGCCACCTAAGGACCGGCGGCATCGTATTCCCCTGATTTGGTAGTGCTATTATGATTTTGCCACAATATAGCATACAAAGACAAATGTCTACAAAAGTCGTGTATATATTTTATATGAATAATATAATTTAGGAGGACAAAGAAATGCCATTTATAGATTCAAAGGTTACAGTGAAGATGAGCGATGACCAGAAGGAGACTCTTAAGAATAGTCTTGGTCAGGCGATAACAACGATGAACAAGACGGAGAGCTACCTTATGGTTGGTATAAACGATGGATATGACCTGTTCATGGGCGGAAAGAAACTTGATAAGGGTGCATATGTGGAAGTCAGCGTATTCGGTGATGTGACTCCTAAAGCTTGTGATGCAATGACAGGAAAGATCTGCGATATATTTGCGGATGTGCTTGGAATCCCGGGAAATGCGGTGTACGTGACTTACCACGGCGTACATGACTGGGGCTGGAACGGCGGTAATTTCTGATGTGGGAGATAGAAGTCCTTGACGCTCTCCAGAATATACATACCCCATGGCTTGACAAGATCATGGTGGCGATCACATCCCTTGGAAATGCGGGAATACTGTGGATAGTGCTGGCGGCTGTGCTGCTGATCATTCCAAAGACGAGGAAGGCAGGGCTGTGCATGGCCATCGCACTTATCCTTGATCTTCTCATAACCAACTGCCTGTTAAAGAATCTTGTCGCCAGGACAAGACCATATGATGTGGCGAATTTTACAGATCTGATAGTGAAGAAACCAAAGGATTACTCCTTCCCATCGGGACACACGGCGGCATCATTTGCAGCTGTCACGGCGTTGTTCATGAGCAGAAAGAAACTGCTGGGCGCAATATCCTGCGTGATAGCGATCCTTATAGCGTTCTCAAGAATGTATCTGTATGTGCATTTCCCGACAGATATCATTGGCGGAATAGTGGTAGGCGTGGCAGCTGGAGTGGCAGCAGGATTTATACTTAGAGCAATTGATAAATGATTTGGCGGATCGTTGGTTTGGAGGGATACGATCATGAGTGAATATACCATACTGCCGTTGATCAATGCAGCATTTCAGCCGGGTGAAGCGAAAAAGATGGTAGACAGTTTTGAAGACAGGGATTTTCAGGAGATAGCACGTGCTGAATACTATTATTTTACCGGGCAGGCGGAGGAGTGCAATCATATAGCAGAACGTTATCTGATGAGCCATAATATAAAATTGAAGATGTCATCCTGCCTGTTATATGTATATTCTAATCTGACACTTGGCAGAGAAACTGCATCAAGAAAAGGACTGAGGGAGATACAGGAATGTCTTGAAAAAGAGATGAAAAATCCTTCATCCGCTGAGGACAGGGCTGTCAGTGTATTTGCGGGATATATGTCCTCTGTGCTTTTGCATCTTCCGGTGGATGAACTTCCGGATGTGGAGCTTTATGCAGTGACATTGCCGCCAGGAATTAAGCTGTTTTCTGCCTATGTTATAGCTCACATGGCATATTTGAAAGGGGAGTATGGCAGGGCACTTGGAATTTGCGAGGCAGCATTGATGTTCAGGGATGATGTATATCCTATTAGTATGATCTATCTGTATTGTATGATTGCAATGTGTCAGATGAATCTGAAAAATCAGCAGAAAGCAAAAGATGCATTGATGCTGGCGTGGAACGTGGCGAAAGAAGACGAATTTCTGGAACCCTTTATTGAACATCATGGTTTGCTGCAGGGCCTTCTGGAGTCATGTATCCGCAAGGAGGATTCAAAACTATATAACAAATTATCTGATAAAGTCATTGCCTTTAGCAGGGGATGGATGTCGATCCACAATCCTATGTCAGGAAATTCAGTGACGGATGCATTATCCACAGTGGAATTTTCGATTGCAATGCTGGCAAGCCGAGATTGGAATAACCAGGAAATTGCAGATTATCTGGGATTTTCACCAAATACGGTTAAAACTTATCTGAGCAGGATTTATGAAAAAATGAATATAAATAAGAGGGATGAGCTGAAAAATTATATGCTGAAATAGGAAAATATACATTTTCGTATCGAAACGGAGATTACATGGAAGAAGTCAAAATGATAAAATCTTTATATACAGAAATCACTACCCAAATTCAGATTTATTTTAAGGGAGGGAACTATATGAAGAGAAGAATTTTGACCACCCTGCTCACTATGTGCATGGTGCTGATGCTGCTGCAAATACCGGCATATGCGGGCAAAGCCTATTGCGACATCTGTGGTAAATGGGTAAGTACAACCGGAACTTATGAATACAAAGACGCTGGATATCATTGGAATCACGTTTATTGCACAGAATGTGGCACCAATATCAGCAATCCGCGCTCTGCGCATGTGTGGAGCGGAACGGCAACCTGCACAAGCGGACAGACTTGCACGGTCTGCGGAGGAACATCCACACCGCTCGGACATGATTGGAACTCAAACTGGATTTCGGATGAATACAATCATTGGCATGAGTGTAATGTCTGCGCAGAAAAGGGCGATGTTGGAGTACATATTTGGGATAATGGCACTATAACTATTTCTCCAACCTGCACAACAGAGGGGGAGAGAAAGTATACTTGCATTGGATGCGGCAGAATAAAAACAGAGACGATCCAAGCTACGGGTCACGACTTCGTGCATCACGATGCACAGGCGGCGACTTGTACCGCAAACGGTTGGGAAGCTTACGATACCTGCAGTAACTGTGATTACACCACCTATACGGAGATTCCGGCAACAGGTCATAGTTATGGAGAAGTAAAATACACATGGAGCACAGACGATCAACACTGTACAGCAGAAAGAAAATGTACAGCATGTGATGGCGTAGAAAGTGAGACAGCAGATACAACAGCAACAGTAATACAGGAAAAGAACTGCGTATTGCCAGAATTATCTACATACAGTGTAACATTTGAAAATTCTGCTTTTGAAACTCAAACAAAGGAAAATGTACGGACAGCAGAAAACGCCGGCCACGATATGGAAAAAGTAGAAAAGCAAGCTGCTACTGCTGCAAAAGAAGGAAACATTACATATTGGTTCTGTGATAAATGTAATAAGTATTTTAGTGATGAAGAAGCAGAAAATGAAATTAAAAAGGAAGACACAGTACTTGCGAAACTCGCCCCTGTTATTATCAAGGGAGACGGAGCAACAGTAACAGCAGGTGCGAAGAATGCACTATCATTCACATCTGATGCTGCATACAGGGATTTTATTCGTGTTGAGGTTGACGGAAAGACCATAGATGAGAGTAATTATACGGTTGAATCTGGAAGTATAATCGTAACATTGAAAGAGGATTATGTTGCCGGTTTTTCGGAGGGCAAGCATACACTTGGCATTGTCTCTGAAAGTGGAACAGCGACAGCTCATTTTACAGTAAACGAGAAGACAACGGGGACACAGGAGCCTTCGGAAGACACAACCGGTACAACACAGGAGCCTTCGGAAGACACAACCGGTACAACACAGGAGCCTTCGAAAGATACAACCAATAAAACACAGGAGACAAGTACAACGGATAAAACAACACAATCATCTCCAAAAACTGGTGACAGTACAGACTTGCAGTTGTATGTGATTCTTATGTTTGTTTCAATAGTGGGGGGTGCAGGAATTTGTGTTAAGAAAAGGTTCAAGACCCATTGATGGCTTTGAATGAAATGGCTGTTAGAGCGGAAATTACATATTAGATCTCTATAAAATGAGGCATATGGACTAAAAAGATGTTCATATGCCTTATTTTAATATGTCTTTAAATACTTTAAATACACAGAAATTTCACAAACAAAACGCCTCTGTATACTATTGACATTAAAAAATAGAAGTATTACTATTTATGCAACTTGCGTCAAATCACACATAGCTGACGATCAGATATCGCACGTCATAAATCAAGATTCTGATTTTGTGCATCTGAGGATTCTGTCAGCATTTCAATTCGAAACAAGGAGGAAATAGAATGATCAAAACATTGCTTGGTCAGGTGGGCGAGTACAAGAAGGACTCAATACTCACACCTGTATTTACGGCGGCAGAGGTCTTCATGGAGATCCTCATTCCATTTGTGACCGCCAAGATAATCGATGAGGGAATCAACGGACAGGACATGAGCAAGGTGTATATGTATGGTGGACTCATGCTTGTGTTGGCTTTCCTGAGTCTTTTCTTTGGTGTGATGGCAGGTAAATTCGCTGCCAGTGCCTCGACGGGATTTGCCTGCAACCTGAGGGAGGGCATGTACAGGAATGTGCAGGAGTTCTCATTTACCAACATTGACAAATTCAGCACCGCCAGTCTTATAACACGTATGACGACGGATGTGACAAATGTACAAAACGCGTACCAGATGCTCATACGAATCGCAGTCCGTGCACCGCTCATGCTCATATGCAGCATGATAATGTGTTTCACCATCAACGTGGAGCTGTCATTTATATTTGTGGCGGCACTTGTGGTTCTTGCATTTGGATTGTTCTTCATCATATTCAAGGTAACCCCTATATTTGACGAGGTATTCAGGAACTATGACAACCTGAATGCCAGTGTTCAGGAAAATGTATCTGCGATAAGAGTCGTAAAGGCATTTGTAAGGGAAGAGTATGAGGACAAGAAGTTTGGCAAGGCTGCTGAGGTGCTTGCGGAGCTGTCCATAAAGGCAGAGAGCCTGCTGGCTTTCAACAATCCTATCATGATGTTTGTCATCTTTACATGTATGATGCTCCTGTCGTGGATTGGAGCACACTTCATAGTCGGTGGTAGCATGACAACTGGAAATCTTACATCACTTTTCAGCTATGTCATGAGCATGATGATGTCGCTGATGATGCTGTCCATGGTATTTGTCATGATCTCCATGAGTATGGCAAGTATGAGACGAATATCTGAGGTCCTTGAGGAGACACCTACCATGACCAATCCTGATGAGCCGATCATGGAGGTCCCTGATGGAAGAATAGATTTCAACCATGTGGACTTCGTGTATAAGGCCGGAAGTGCGGAGGATACACTGAAAGATATAGATATTCACATAAAATCCGGTGAGACGGTCGGCGTGATAGGTGGAACCGGATGTGGTAAGTCGACATTTGTCAATCTGATAAGCAGACTGTATGATGTGAAGCCGGACAGCGGTTCGGTCTGTGTCGGAGGCCACGACGTGCGTGATTACGACATGGAGGTCATCAGAAATGAGGTTGCGGTCGTGCTGCAGAAGAATGTGCTGTTCTCAGGCACGATACTCGACAACCTGAGATGGGGCAAGGAGGATGCCACGGAGGAAGAGTGCCGTGAGGTGTGCGCGCTTGCCTGTGCGGATGAATTCATAGACAGGATGCCGGATGGATATAATACCTGGATCGAGCAGGGCGGAAGCAATGTGTCCGGCGGTCAGAAGCAGAGACTCTGCATTGCCAGAGCGCTGCTCAAGAGTCCTAAGGTACTCATTCTCGATGATTCCACAAGCGCAGTTGACACCGCTACGGATGCGAAGATCAGGCAGGCATTTGCGACTAAGATACCGAATACAACCAAGATCATAATCTCACAGAGAATATCCAGTGTTCAGGATGCTGACAGGATCATAGTTCTGGATAACGGAATGGTCAGCGGCTTCGACACACATGAGAATCTGTTAAAGAACAACACGATATATAAGGAGATCTACGACGTACAGATGTCTGGCGGCGGTGATTTCGATGAGAAGATGAATTAATTATGAAGGAAAGGAGGCAGTGTAATGACAGGAAATACAGAGAAATACAGTGAAAATAAGATGGATGATAAAGTGGATGCAGGGCTGAAGAGACCTGGAAAGGATCAGGGCAAAAATCCCATGAAGGCACTTGAAAGGCTGATCAGATATATTCTTAAGGAATACAAGCTGGCATGTATTACGGTTGTGGTCAGCATACTTATATCGGCGCTTGCGATACTGAGTATATCGATGTTCATGCAGAAACTTATCGATGTATATATTGAACCGATGATGAAACAGAGCTCACCTGATTATGGTCCCCTGGCCCACAGGATGCTGGGGCTTGGACTTATACTTGTGCTGGGAATCATCTGCGCATACGCATACAACAGGATCATGGTAAATGTGACTCAGGGAACCATGAAGAGACTCAGAGTTGAACTTTTTGAACGTATGGAATCCCTTCCGATATCTTTCTTTGACACACATGCACACGGAGATATCATGTCGGTGTACACCAATGATGTTGACACACTCCGTCAGGTCATAAGCCAGAGTATGCCACAGCTTATCAACTCAAGCATCACATTTATCTCAACACTCATTGCTATGATAGTTCTTGATATACCGCTCACGGTTCTGTCGGTTGTCATGGTACTAATCATGATAAAGGCGACATCGAGCTTGGGCGCGAAGTCGGGAAGATACTTTATGAAGCAGCAGCAGGATCTTGGTAAGGTAAATGGTTATATAGAGGAAATGATGAGCGGCCAGAAGGTTGTCAAGGTGTTCTGCCACGAAGAAAAGGCATATGACGATTTCTGCAAATTGAATAGATCTCTTCAGGACAGCGCCTACAAGGCAAATATGATAGCCAACATTACCATGCCGGTGAATGCGAACCTTGGAAACATAAGCTACGTTCTCTGTGCTGTACTTGGAGGTGTACTTGCAGTAAATGGCTGGTCAGGGCTTACCATAGGAACACTTGTGGCATTCCTGACGCTTAACAAGGGCTTTACGATGCCGGTTACACAGATAAGTCAGCAGATCAATGCAATAGTTATGGCGGCGGCAGGAGCTGACAGGGTATTTACCATGACAGACGAGATGCCTGAGGAGGACGAGGGCTATGTTGAACTGGTAAATGCAAAGAAGGATGCAAATGGCAATCTCACGGAGACCGAGGAGAGAACCGGACTCTGGGCATGGAGACATAGGCATGAGACAGGTGAAGTGACATACAGGGAACTCACAGGTGAGGTTGAATTTGAGAATGTTGATTTCGGTTACAACCCGGATAAGATAGTTCTGCACGACATAAATATGTATGCAAAGCCTGGTCAGAAGATTGCATTTGTCGGAAGTACAGGCGCGGGCAAGACGACTATAACTAATCTGATAAACAGGTTTTACGATATACAGGACGGAAAGATAAGGTACGACAATATCAACATAGGCAAGATCAAAAAGCCGGATCTCAGGCGAAGCCTTGGTATAGTTCTTCAGGATACACATCTGTTCACAGGAACAGTCATGGATAACATAAGATACGGCAAGCTGGATGCCACGGATGAGGAGTGCATCAATGCTGCAAAGCTGGCAAATGCCCACGAGTTCATAAAGCGTCTTCCTGACGGCTACAACACAGTGCTCACCGGAGACGGGGCAAATCTCAGTCAGGGACAGAGACAGCTGCTGGCTATCGCGAGGGCGGCGGTTGCAGATCCACCGGCTCTGATCCTCGATGAGGCTACATCATCCATTGATACGAGAACCGAGGCTATGGTTTCAAAGGGAATGGATGCCCTCATGGCGGGAAGAACGTCATTTGTCATAGCTCACCGACTTTCCACGGTCAAGGACGCGGACTGCATCATGGTCATGGAGCAGGGACGCATCATAGAGCGAGGCACCCACGATCAGCTCATTGACATGAAGGGCAGATATTATCAGCTGTACACAGGTAAGAAGGCCGTGGCAGAATAATCCTCTCCACTTTGTATCGGGGGACAGGTACCTCCGTCCCCAGATGAGCGGAAATTGTATATAAAAAACAGAAAATTACTTGCAATTTAAAAATGTATGTGCTACCATAGGGGCAATTAATGGTAGTCGCAGTTAAGCTCAACGAGATGAAAGTTTCGTTGGGCTTTTTATTTTCGTAAGGAGGAAATTATTATGCCACAAAACAAATTACAGGAATTCGTATTCACAACCATCATGGCCATGTTCATGGTCTATGGAATGATCTGCTACAATGTAGCGCTTAACACAGGAGGTTTCACCAATCAGACATTTGTCATGGCACTTCATGAGATGCCGATCATGTGGCCGATAGCTATTGTGCTGGAGCTTTTCGTGGTTGGAAAGCTTGCACCAATGCTTGCGTTCAAGATCGTGAGACCGACTGACAGACCACAGGTGATAACCTTCATGATATCATTCTACATCTGCATAATGATGTGTCCAATCATGAGCCTTATAGCAACTGTTTTGTTCAAGGATTCACCAGGTGTTGGTACATTTATCCAGACATGGGGAATGAACCTCCCTGTTGCACTGCTCTGGCAGCTCTGCTATTGCGGACCACTTGTGAGGTTGATATTTAGAACTATATTTAAGAAACAGCTTTCGGGAGCAGGATGCGCTGAGACATCAAATGAGCCTCAGTCGGAGGTATGACAATCCGATTTGGCAAGTTTTGCTCAAAGTGTAGACAAGTTATGGGTGAGGTGTTAAAATCCGTTCAAAGCATAGGTAGAGAGGCTGTATATGGGCGAGAAATACATAACATTGGATGAGGTATGCCAAATGCTTTCAATATCGAAGGCGACAGGGCGCAACTGGCTCAGGCTTGGGAAAATTGAATCACAGAGAGACATGACGGATGGAAAGGTGTATTTTACTGAGGATTATGTCATAGAGTTGCAGCGGTCGCTTAAAACCGGTAAGCGGAATGCACTTCGCAGCAGGCGGAACAAGGGATATGTATCCGGTAAAGGCTTTTACGACAGGTACGTATCAGAGGACTGTGAGAGCACAGATGTAGTGAAAAAGCTTGCCGGAATGCTTGCGGAACAAAATATTTGTGTGACAGAAACAGCCATGAGGGCGTTGCTTTCGGATTGCGCACTTAAACTTCTGGTAGACATCCCGGAGACGAATGAGATACTTAGAGAGTATATAGACGGCAGAATTGACGTAGGTGTGTGGAGCATTCTGCTTGACGATATAATTCAGGACAAGAAAGAAATAGAGACATGGATAAGTGAGCATGATGATCTGCTGGATATCAGCTATAAGTTTCAAAAGGGAGAGGATGTTCTCGGTCTGCTATACATGTCTGTCCGGGATATCGGTGTACGGAAAGCTGCAGGATCATATTTTACGCCAACAGAAATCGTCAGGAATATGATAATGGATATCAGTCAGGATCTGGGGGGCGGACTAAAAGGAAAGAAAGTTCTTGACCCATGCTGTGGAACTGGCAATTTTCTAATACAGTTTTCAGACGATGTGGATATATGCAATATACATGCATTTGATACAGATATGCTCAGTGTGCAGCTTGCGCGGTTCAATCTAGCACTTACAAGGATTGCTGGAAGGGAGAACGTGAAAGCAGAGAGTGATATACGGACTATATGTGAAAATGTAGAGTGCAGGGATTTCCTTGCGAAATCAGAGGATCGTATATCGAATACTGTGAATTATGATGTGATCATAGGCAATCCGCCCTGGGGATATAAATTTGACAGAGCAGCACAAAAGGCTTTAAGAGAAAACTTTAAAACTGCGGCCGGAAGAGGTGCGGAGTCGTATGATATATTTGTGGAGCGTGCGCTGGGGCTGCTCGGAGATGACGGAATGCTGGCATTTGTATTGCCAGAGGCGGTGTTGGATGTCAGAAATCACAGCGCTGCGCGGCAGATTATAGCGAACACAACAAATGTAAGACGTGTGAGATTCCTCGACAATGTGTTTCACGGAGTACAGTGCCCGGCGGTTGCGATGCATCTCAAAAAGAGTGCGGATCCGGGACATAGCATAGGGGCAAGAATATCCAGAGCCGGTGAAGAATTTGTTATTGGTACAGACAGACCACTTGATATCGACAGATTCTTGCTGAGACTTAATGATGATGAATACAGGCTGCTTGATAAGCTTGATAAAGTAACTGATTGTATATTTTTGCGCGGACAGGCAGATTTTGCGCTTGGTATAGTGACCGGAGATAATGATAGATACCTGTCGGAAGAGTGTGCAGATGGTATGGAAGGCGTTATTACCGGTGCAGACGTGTACAGATACAGATATGGTGAGCCGGAGAGGTTCATAGCATCGGATATTTCACTTTATCAGCAGGCGGCTCCTGAACGAATTTACCGCGCGCCGGAGAAACTGATATACAGATTTATCAACCGCCAGCTTGTATTTGCCTACGATGACAGACGACATCTCACATTAAACAGCTGTAATGTGGTGATACCGCGTGTGGCGGGACTTGACATGAAGTACATTATGGCGGTGCTGAACTCTCGTGTGGCGCAGTATATATATGAAAAACGCTACAATGCGGTGAAGGTGCTCAGATCACATATAGAGTCACTGCCTATTCCGGAAACAGATGAAAATACACAACGGGATATAATCTCAAAGGTCGATGAACTGATCCTGGCGGGAACAAGTATGCATGGGACAGACCAAATTGAGCAGTATAGGGTGTACGATGAGATAGACGATATAGTGAGGAATCTGTACTCCGTCACGGATGAGGAATATGAGTTTATAAAGCAGACTTTATCCGGCAGCAAATATATGTTATAAGAGATGAAGACATATGTGATATGGCATCTGCAGATAAATGCATGTGAGTCAAGGCACGGCTAATTGTGCTGATGTTAGTGTAAGATGAAAAGAGGAAGAGACTATGAACAATATACTTCTTATAAATGATATGGCAGGTTACGGAAAAGTGGCACTGTCAGCCATGATACCGATCATGTCCAACATGAAATTTCAGGTGTATAACCTGCCGACAGCCCTCGTGTCAAACACACTGGACTACGGTAAATTCGATATTCTTGAGACCACCGGCTACATGAAGAATAGCATGAGAGTGTGGGATGAACTTGGATTTGCATTTGACACTATAGCAACAGGATTTCTTGTATCCGAGGACCAGACGAAGCTGGTGGCTGAGTACTGTGAGAAGAAGAAATCTCAGGGAGCGTTTATATTTGTCGATCCGATCATGGGTGACGATGGCGTACTGTACAATGGTGTCACAGAAAATACTGTGGGATATATGAGGCAGATGTGTAAGGTTGCGGATCTGATAGTTCCAAACTGTACTGAGGCGGCATTTCTTGCGGGCAAATACACAGACAAGAAGATATTGACTATGACAGAGGCAGAGGAGCTTGCGCACACACTTCACGGATATGGAGCAAAGACAGTGGTTATAACCAGTGTAAATATAGACGGACAGACAAGCACCCTTATGCTGGACGGTGACACTGACAAGATGAATGTGTTCCCCTACACGGAGATTCCTGTGAGGTTTCCGGGAACCGGAGATATATTCTCTGCCGTACTCATTGGAAAGTACAGGGGCGGCAACAGCATAGAGGACAGTGTTCAGTCGGCCATGAAAGTTGTCGAAAAGCTCATAGATCTGAACAAGGACAATGTCGATAAGTATAAGGGAATCCCGCTTGAGCAGTACATAGAGGTGATAACAAAATGACCAGACCAAAGATAAGGATTACACTCATAGATCAAAAGGGACCACATGGCTGTCATAGAGGCCACAAGATTGGTGATTCCTATGACTTTGATACGGAGAGAGGCGAGCTCTGTCCTATGGCTATGCATGTGGCATTCCCGTATGTTGATATCCTCAGATATGGCGGAAGTATTCCGGGAAATGAGCCGGGTACAGCGGTGTTTTGCTGCCCTGATGTTGATACGATAAATGTATTCAGGATAGAGGTTATTCAGCCGGATGAGAATGAAGGGAATGAAGGATTAAAAAGTTAGGGTATATAATCGTATCTGACGAATTAAAAAATTTGTATTTAAATATATGGCAAAGATACAGCTAAAGAAGAGTGACATTGGAAGAAAAAAACGTCTTGATATAATATAATACTTTACAGAACACAGACGACATAAGTATTTGTCAGATAGTGACAGTCGTGGGTGTGATCGCAGGAACACTTATTATATTCAGGAGGTGACGCATATGTTGGTACGCAGAGAAAAATACGATATATTTGCATGGCTAATTGTGCTTGCAATGTGCGTCTCCTATCTGGGAATATACGGACTCTACAATCCGAATGTTAAAAATTATTCCGCACATTCTGTCGCATCTCTCGGCGAGAGCAGGGGGATAGAAGCAGGAAATAATGATATGCTGATGGTAGATAACACAGCCGGTCTGACAGTTCAAACGAGAAATATCAAGACTGGAAACATGGGAGAATCTCTGGAAGATACATGGATGCTTGCTGCGGTTCTTGCCGCAGTGCTGCTAAGTTTGATAGTCTGTGCATGTACACTTACTGGCAGATATGTGGAGTTGGTGTACAGCCACAGCAGGCTGCTCCTCAAATATATACACAAAAAAGATGGAAAAAAACGTCTGGAATATGCCGGTGAAGGGTATCTCAGATGAGAATTTGCATCATAGAAAGTCATAGAGAATTGTAAAATAGGATTGGGCAAATGCAGATAAAGGCGTTTGCGTATGTCATCTGAGTCTTCATTGGCAGTTTGAGACTATGTTGTTGAGAATCGACGCGAAATGCGTTCACCAGTGAAGGAGAGATAATTATGGCAATGGATATTTTAGCTTATGCGTTCGGAATCATAGCACTTGCAGCAGCAATCAAATGTTTTGTTGATGAGAACTGGGGCGAGAAGATGCATAGAAAATCAGAGGATGCACAGGATATGACTCAGGATAAAAAGGTAGCATAGATAAAATCAGATCAATTACACAATAGTGTAATTGTGTAAATAAAGATCCAACGGATATATCACATTATAGGATTTACCCGTTGGATCTTTTTATTTATGAGGAGCGTTCTTCTCGTAGTTTTTAAAACTTTATCTGCAATTAAAAACAATTAATAATTAGCTAAATTAAGTTTGACTGCAAAGCAAAAAATAACTAATATAAAATAGAAATGTAAATGGAATAAAGTGAAAAGACTGAACAATGGAGACATCATAGGGTCTATACATTTGCGGAAAAAATAATAAGAAAATTTATAATGACAGAGGACAATGTTATGAAGATTAAACCGAATGATGTTATGATCAGGTACACAGGGCGTATCGACTGGACAGATGAGGAAAAGCCGGTGTGGGTATATCCGTGTACGTCTGCGGAGATGAAATTTACGGGCAATACTCTTAAGATAAAGGTGTCCAACAGGAATAACTATTGGGACAATTATCTTGGATGTATAATCGATCAGTCGCAGAGAAGTTATCTTTTAAATAAAGAGGGAATTACGGAACTTGATATAGTTGTTCCGGATAACGATACAAATGAACATTGTGTGCTGTTCTTCAAGAGACAGGATGCATGCCATGAGGTAACAATACTTGAGTATGAGATTGGAGATGGGGAGAGACTTCTTCCTTTGAAACCGCTGTCAGGTAGACGAATAGAGGTGTATGGAGATTCGGTGTCAGCGGGTGAAGTATCTGAGGCTGTCGACTTTGTTGGAAAGGAAGACCCGGTACACAATGGCGGTTATTCTAATAGCTGGTATTCGTATGCGTGGATTACTGCAAGAAAGCTGAAAGCACAGATTCATGACATAGCCCAGGGAGGGATAGCTCTCATGGACAGGATAGGATGGTTCCAAGAGCCGAATCAGATTGGCATGGAAAGTGTGTGGGATAAGGTTCACTACAACCCTACATTTGGTCCGGTGACACAGTGGGATTTCTCTCAGTACACACCTCAGGTTGTTATAGTTGCTATAGGACAGAATGACAACCATCCGTATGATTTTATGAAAAATGACTATAACGGCAGGCAGGCGGAAACGTGGCGTGACCATTACATGAAATTTCTGGGAAAACTCAGGAAGACATATCCGGATGCACACATAATCTGCTGTACCACACTTCTCTGCCATGACTGTTCATGGGACAAGGCTATAGATGAAGTGGTTGGCAATATGAATGATAAAATGATAACTCATTATGTATATGGAAGAAACGGATTTGGAACTCCGGGACATCTCCGTATACCTGAGGCATGCGAGATGGCGATGGAGCTTGCAGAGTATATAGAAGGTCTTGAAATTGAGGGATGGAATTAAAAGCTATCATAACTTAGGGGTAATATAGGATTATTAATGAGCTGATGTTCAAATGAGGAGGGTAAACCATGGAAAATTATGATCTTGAAAGAATAAAATCAGTTATACATCGTGCTCAGAGTGGACAGGAGCTGACAATAGGTTTCCTGGGCGGTTCGATAACACAGGGAAGTTTGGCTACAGTGCATGAAAATACATATGCATACAGAGTGTATAAGTGGTGGTGTGATACATTCCCACAGGCAAAGTTCAATTATGTGAATGGTGGAATAGGCGGTACGGATTCCTATTATGGGGTGTCAAGAGCGGTCACCGATGTGCTCATGTATCAGCCGGACTTTGTGGTTGTGGATTTCAGTGTAAATGATGTGGATAACATATATTGTGAAGAGACCTTTGAGGGTGTGCTGAGAAAATTGCTTTGCTGGTCATCAAGGCCGGCGGTGGTGGTACTCAATAACGTTTTCTACGACACGGGTGTAAGCACCCAGGATATTCACAACAGACTTGCAGATCATTACGGAGTGCCGCATGTGAGTGTACATGACACCATATACAGGCGGATGAAGGCGGGAGAATATAACAGGATCGACATAACCCCGGATGGACTTCATCCAAATGACAAGGGACATGGCCTGGTAGCGGATGAGATAACAAAGTTTCTTGAGAGTATTGTGGGTGATCTCATACAGTCTGAGAACTTGTCTGATGACTCAAAGACGGATACCGTAGATACTGGCGCGGACATAGAGAGAAATATACAGGATGAATCGGTCTGCTCATGTGTACTTCCTATCCCTGTCACCGCAAATGCATATGAGGGCGCAAGAAGGCTCACGATACGCGAGGTTAGCCCAAAACTTTCAGGTTTCAGAGCGGATACAAATGAGAAGATGGGCCACCTTGATCATTTCAAAAATGGATGGATCGGAACAAATGCAGGCGACAAAATATCATTTGAACTTGAGGGCAGCTGCATAGGAATACAGTACAGAAAGACAATATCAAGACCTGCTGTAAGGGCTCAGGCTGTGCTTGATGGGGATGCTGAGCATCCGGTTTTATTGGATGGTAATTTTGATGAGGACTGGGGTGACTGTCTGTATATAGAGCCTGTGCTTCATCATAGTGAGAAGAAGAAACACACACTTGAGATAACGGTTCTTGATGATGAGAGTGTGGGTACAACACCATTCTATCTTATGTCCATAATAGTTGCATGATAAGTATGCGATTAAGAGAATGATAATGTTCAGATTGGCATAGATATTTGAAGAATTAAATTAAAATAAATAATATTGTGTATTGCAATATTGGGGATAGAGGACTATTATTAGCTCAGATGTACAAAGAGGTACTGCATAATCTTGCAGTGCCTCTATTTTTTTATGATGGATTTTATATCCGTACAGATTTTTGAGGAGGATGATATTATGACACCGATGAACAATGCAGATTATCTTATCAGATTGCAGCACGCAGATGAACTTGACGCTATGAAGGCAGCAAAAAAGGCAAACGGACTCACATATGAGGCGCTGGCAGAGAAAATAGGTGTGAATAAAGTATGGCTCGCATCAGCATTTGAGGGACAGCAGTATGTGCCTGAAGAATATTGCGATAAGCTTGCAGAAGCACTGGGAATAGACAAGTCAGCCACGGCATTTCTTGCAGAGCACCCATATAAGGGCAACACGGATCCTATTCTCTACAGACTTCATGAGGTCATTGATACATATGGTCCTGCCATCAAGGACATAATCCATGAGCAGGGCGGCAATGCCATCATGAGTGCCATCGATTTTGGCCTTGACGTGGATGTGACTGAGGATGCCGAGGGCAACCACAGAGTCATCATCAAGTTTGACGGAAAACTCCTGCCATATGCCAAGAAGGGTCAGTATCCTTGGTAGAGTTGATGTGTTGACATTACAATTGTTGTAAGGTTTAATATCATGTGTGGACGGAGGGGACAGGTACCTCCGTCCACATCAACATGAAAGACGAGGACATATATAATGGAGAAGAACCTTACGACCGGCAGTGTGCCAAAGACAATGGCGTATTTTGCGCTGCCTTATCTTTTATCTTATTTTCTGCAAACATTATATGGGATGGCGGATCTGTTCATCATAGGACAGTTCTGTGGCAAGGATGCCGGGGCCACCACAGCGGTTGCAAATGGATCTCAGGTCATGCATATGCTCACGGTGATTTTGGTTGGCCTTGCCATGGGAACAACTGTTGTCATAGGAAAAGCAGTGGGGGCAAAAAAGCTTCAGGATGCCCAGGCGGCCATAGGAAATACAGTCACCATCTTCATGATAATATCAGTAGTACTTACAGTAATGCTGCTCATTTTTATAAATCCAATAGTTGCGGTCATGGATACCCCAGAGGAGGCTGTCAAAGGAATCACGGATTATCTGATAGTCTGCTTTATAGGAATTCCATTTATAACAGCATACAACGTGATAAGCTCGATATTCAGAGGACTCGGAGATTCTAAGAGTCCTATGTATTTCATTGCGGTTGCGTGTGGCCTTAATATAGCACTTGATTACATATTTATAGGTGCCTGTGGCATGGGCCCTCTTGGCGCTGCTCTAGGAACGACTCTGGCGCAGACATTCAGCGTTATAATATCATTTGTGGCGATAAGGAGAATGAATACAGGGCTGATAATTGCGAAAAATGATTTCGTTCCGAGAAGATCTGTGCTCGGAGAGATCGTAAAGATAGGTCTTCTGGTGGCAGTACAGGACGGTTGCATACAGATCGCTTTCATCGTGATAACAGTCATAGCCAACAACCGTGGTGTGAATGATGCCGCGGCAGTTGGAGTTGTGGAGAAGATGATAAGCTTTATATTCATAGTGCCATCCTCCATGCTGGCAACTGTATCCGCGCTTGCCGCCCAGAATATTGGCGCAGGAAAGCATGACAGGGCGGAGCAGGTTTTGAGATACGCACTGGGGATCATAGTGGCTTATGGAGTCATTGCAATAGCTGTTGTTGAACTGTTTGCACCTGAGCTCGTGGGACTTTTCAGCAAGAACAAGGTGGTTGTGACCATGGGTGTCCAGTATATAAGCAGCTATATCGTGGACTGCGTATTTGCAGGAATCCACTTCAGCTTCACCGGATATTTCTGTGCCTATGGCAAATCCTACATAGGATTTATACACAACATGATAGCCATAGTATGTGCAAGGATTCCGGGATCATATCTGGCATCTGTCAAATATCCTGACACCCTGTTCCCGATGGGATTTGCGGCGCCGGCGGGATCCTTTATATCCATAGTGATATGCGTGGGAGCATTTGTGTGGATGAAGAGGCGCGGTACGCTGTATAAGGCCAACTTATAAGAGATATGTATATTGGTGATAGGAATGTTTATTGTGCGTTCATTTCGTAAAGGTATTTGATCGTTCGGATACAAGTGGCAGTTCATTGATCATCAGTCGTGCGGAATATCATGGAATCTTCCGTCCAGCTCTTCGGTCTTCACCACGTTGATGAATGCGTGCTCATCTATTCCACGGATCATCGGGATGAGCTCACGCTTTGCCTCAGCGTTGATGACAGAATAGATAAGGGTTTTCTCCTTCTCCTCATAGCAGCCAATTCCGGTGAATAATGTGGCGTCGTGATTTGTCAGATCTTTGATGGCATGATATATCTCATTTGATTTGTCGGAGATGATGAACAACGTTTCTTTCTTATATCTCTTATATAGAAGCTGGATCACCTGTGTGCTGCAGAACTGGTAGATGATGGAGTACAGAGCCTTTGACCAGCCGAACAGCGCTCCGGCTGCGATCAGCATCACGATGTTTCCGAGCAGTATGTAGTTCCACGCATCTATACCCTTCTGGTGGGACAGGAATATGCTGATGAAATCAGTTCCCCCGGTGCTGGTTCCAACGTTCAGGCACAGGCTGATGGCGAGTCCGTTGATGAGACCGCCGAACAGGCTTACAAGCATTATGTCGTCAGTGAATACATATGATGGCAGAATATCCACAAATATACTCGACAGAAGAATGACTATGATCGAATAGAGGGTAAATCTTTTGCCGATATATTTGTATGATATGTATGTGGGAAATAGATTCAGTCCAATGTTGAATACTGCAAAAGGCACGCTTATGTGCAGAAATTTTATTCCAATGTTCTGGAGAAGCAGGGATGCTCCGGAGAACCCGCTTGGAAACAGTCCTGCGGTCTTGGCAAAGCATCGGAGATTCCATGCGTATAGTATAGATGCAAATACGACGATGAACAGGCGGAATGCCTGATAAAATCTTGGGTGTTTTAACTCTAGAGATTGAAACATAGCGGTACCTCCTTTGTAAGTGTCACTGTAAAATGCGGTTAATTTTCAAATGGGCGAACCCTCAAAGTCACGCCTAAATCCTTGCATATCTGGCGGCATAGCTCGATCTTATCCTTGGGCATGACCTTGTCAACAACTGTCATGACAACGTGTGGCACGTACCTTTTGGCAAGAACGGCAAAATCCTTGATGGCCGCGTAGGACTGGATCCCATAGCGTGATCTGGTCAGCTCAAGAAATTCATTTTCATCAGGGGCGTTCAGGGATATTGATACAGTGTCGAACCTGCCCTCAAGCTCTGGTGTGACATCTCTCCCATATATAAGATTGGCAAGTCCGATGGTGTTGAGACGGACTTTGAGATTGGGATATGTGTTTTTCAGTGAATCGATCACCGCGCATACGTCTTCAAGTCTCTCAAGAGGCTCGCCAAATCCACAAAATACAAGTTCATTTATGATATTCAGGTCATACTTTGAGAAAAGCTCCAGAACCTCCTCTATAGAAGGCTCGCCATCCTTCAGCCAGAGAGTATTGTTCTCCTGCTGCTTTTTTGTCTGCCTCAGGCAGAACACACAGCTGCATGGACATTTGTTTGTCATGTTTACATATATATTTTTGCCTGTGAGATCCCCGCTCTTTGCAATGTCGAGGTAACCTTCCTCACCGACTTTTCCGGTTACAGTGTATAAAACCATAGTTAGTATCTCCATATAATTAAAATTGTGATATTGCTGTGATAGAACACAGCTCAAATATACATACAATAAAAGTATGTCGCGTAAAAATGGATGACAAATGTCATGCCTCTGTCAGGTCTTTCATGTACATCTCAAAGCACAGTCCCCAGTTCTCCGGAACATTGTTCTCAACGCAGTAGCTTATGCACTTTGATACGTATGAAGCGGCCTTTTTCACGGACTCATAGACGCTGTGTCCGTTCAGATACATACCCGCAATGATGGCTGCGATCACATCTCCGGTGCCGCTCCTGTCGCCGCCGATCCTGTCAACCATGACCATCTGGAAATCCTCATCCTTGTTGTAGATGAAGTTGGCTATCTGAGTCTTATTGAAATGTATTCCTGTCACAACGATATGTTCCGGTCCCTGCTCCGCCAGGGTCATGCACATCTGCCTTAGCTCGTTCACGGTCACAGTGTGCTCCGGATATGGAAGATCAAGGAGGGTGCAAAGCTCCGTCAGATTAGGAGTGATAATGTCGGCATATTTTACAAGCTCCTTCATCTTGCTGCACATAGACGCGGTATAGGTTGGGTACAGCTTGCCGTAGTCACCCATGACTGGATCGACGATAACAAAATTCTTCTCGTTTTTAAAGTATTTGATAAAGTCGATAACTATATCAACCTGTTCCTCAGAGCCGAGAAATCCTGTGGATATGGCATCAAACTGCAGCTCCAGATCTTTGTATGTCTGGATGTAATCCCGCATTTTTGGTGTGTAGTCATCAAAGTAAAATATAGGAAACTGTGTATGTGTAGATAGTATTGCCGTCGGCACAGTGACTGCCTGGATCTTCATGGCGGACACTATCGGTGCCATGACAGCGATGGAACATCTTCCGAATCCTGTAACATCATTTATTAGAGCGATTTTTTTCTGCATCTTAGTTCTCCAAATTCAATAAATATAGTAAATTTTATCATCAAATGCAGGTGTGTTCAATATTTGAATTCCGTCAGATCAAGTGAAATTTATGTGCAAAAGGGAGAGAATAGGTAAAATTTCCGCATTGCCCCATATCTTGATACGTAGTAAAATATAACCATATTTTGCTGCGATTCAGGAGGAATGAGTATGAATGAAGTCGTTTTAAAGATATATGTCTTTTCGTCAATTATAATAGCCGTCATGGATATTATACTGGCGATGAAATCCATAAAAAAGAATAAGACGACTGGAAGGTTTCTGGGACTTGCCTGCATAGGAGCAGCTATAGTCGATATCAGTTATCTTATCAGCATTATAAGTGATTCGTATATGGCCATGTCCGTCATGTCGAGTATATATTTCGTAAGCATTGATTATATGCTGGTATGTCTGCTCGTATTTATTGTTTATTTTACAAAAGGACGTTTTTCAAAGTATGGAAGAGCAGCGATAGGCGTATGCTTTTTTTACTGTCTGTATGAGCTTGTAATATTTGCCATAAACCCATTCAAAAATATAGCGATAGGGTATGTCAGAAGAGACACCGTGATAGCAAAATACAGCTATGATATGAAACCGCTGTATGATGTGCATCTGGTTTTTTCATATGCGCTGGTGGGAGTGGTACTCATACTCCTTTTAAAGAAGCTTTGCAAGATTCCACATGAATATCGTTTGCAGTACAGCAGTGTCATCCTGGGAATTCTTGCGCTTGTCGGGATAAATGCAATATTTCTCTACGTTCCGGGAGCGGAGGTATACAAACTTCTGGATTATTCCATCTGTGGCTACAGTCTTACATCATATATTCTGTACTGGAGCTGCTTTAATTATTCAACCCATGGAATGCTCAACAAACTAAAGACAAACATATTCGAGAATATAGGTCAGGGAATAGTTTTGTTTGATTATGACAATCATTTGATCCTGCACAATGACAGGGCGGATGATTTCCTTGGAAAGGAACTCCTCTGCAAATGTGAGAATCTGCAGCAGTTTCTTGAGACGTATGATCTGTCCGTTGATCTTGCAGCTGATGACGACAGTTTTTCTCTGCAGTGTTATATAAAAGGTGATGATGGAGACAGACCTTTAAGGTGCGATATCAGAAGGCTTGACAACAAGGAAGGCCGCAGACTTGGACAGATGTTCGTATTTTCTGATATATCTCTGGAGACGGATATGCTTACAGGATTTCAGAAATGGGATAGCTTTCAGAGACTTGCCATGGAAGAGGTGGACCATTTTACGTTTCCGGTTGGAGTGGCAATATGCGATATCAACGGATTGTCTGTGATCAACAGCACGCGCGGTAATCAGGCGGGTGACCAGAGGATAAATGCACTTGCGGGCATCATGAGAAAGAACTTTCCGGAGAGAACATATTATGTCAGGGGTATTGATGCGCACCTGATAGCACTTTGCAGTCACAGCAGTGAGGAAGAGATGGCGGCATGTGTCGAAAAGGTCAAAGAACAGTATGATGGAAGTATACAGTATGCAGTGGGGGTGGCTGCGGATGAGGGACAGAGCATCGTCGCTGCAATCATTGATGCAGCAACAGCCATGAAGACAAAAAAGCTTGTGGACAGTGAATCATCGCACTCAGATATGCTGACATCACTCATAAGGGCTCTTGAGGAGTGTGACAGCGATACGGAACAGCATGTGCGTCGTACACAGGAGATGGGGGCTGAGCTTGGCAGACGAATAGAGCTGTCAGATATCCAGCAGAGCAAGCTGGCGCTGCTTTGTCTGCTCCATGACATAGGGAAGGTAGGAGTTCCTATGGAGATACTCAACAAGCCGGGAAAACTCACGGATGAGGAATGGAAGATCATGCGTTCCCACGTTGAGAAGGGTTATGAGATCGCCATGAGCAACACAGAACTCAGACAGATCGCGGAGGAGATAAGGCATCATCATGAGAGATGGGATGGAAATGGATATCCGGATGGACTGAGTCGTGAAAGCATACCGGTTCTGTCACGTGTGATCGCGGTGGTCGATGCATTTGACGCAATGATCAATGACAGACCTTACAGAAAGGGTATGCCGATATCAAAAGCGATAGAAGAATTAAAGAGCTGCGCGGGCAGCCAGTTTGATCCATATATAGTTTCTGAGTTTATCAGGCTTGTCTCAGAGAAGTATGCGAATTCACTGGAAAATGAATCAAAGCAGAGGGCTGCTGATTGTGGTGTCGGTGCAGATGGTAATGGAGAGAATGTTGGTGATCGAACTGCTCCAGGAGATGGTATGGCGGACTCTGATGGTGATGGCACCAGCACAGATGACGAACAGACAGAGATCCGGATTATGGCGCGCAGACAGATGGTGGATTCTACTGAATATGGCAAGGATGCGTTTCGTGTACATGCAGTCAAATATAGCAGATATCTGGTGGATGAAAGCTGGAGGATCATATCTGTAGACGATAATTTTGAGGAACTTACGGGTTACAGCAAGGAGGACATAGAGAATAATATCATAACCCAGATCGACCTTATACCGGACGAGGATAAAACAGAATATCTCTGTCAGGTAAATGCGAATCTGGCAAAGAGCACATTTGTATTTCAGGAACACAAGATACATCGGAAGGATGGCAGGGATATATATGTATTATGCACTGGAAGAATGTTTTATGATTCGGCACTTCAGAAAGACAGAGGAGAAATAGTAATAGTGGATGTATCAAGTACATATGCTTTGAAGATGCTGACAGATGCGGAGCAGAATAAGGCGGATGTGAGACTCAGAAACTGGGAGAATACCTATCGTACAGATCCCCTCACAGGACTTTTGAACCATGCGGCATTTAGAAGTGACATGGAGCAGAGACTTCTTGAGTGTACGCACACAGCGGTGATGATCATGATGGATGTAGACAGATTCAAGCAGTACAACGACACCTACGGACATCACAATGGCGACAAATATCTTGTCCTTGTGGCACAGGCACTGCAGGCGGCACTCCGCGGTGATGACCATGCATGCCGTATGGGCGGTGATGAATTTGCAGCCATGCTGTTCTTCAACAAGAGTGTGTCTGATGACGTGATAAGGGAACGTGCCCAGCAGATATTTGACAAGGTGAACCTGACTGTGAAGGCCACTGAGGGCGGAACAGGAATCTCCATGGGAGCGGTGATCGCAAGAACTGAACTGACATTCAATGAGATGTATGAGGAGGCGGATAACGCCCTCTATGATGTTAAGGAGAGTGGAAGAGGCAGGATTGAGGTGAAGAGGCATGGGGAGTAGATCGTATATCTTCAACATACTTCATAAAGATCTTCACAAAAAACTCCACAAAAAACTCCACAAAGAACCTTTGCTTCCTATGAGTCTGATCTTGTTTGCCGTAATTTTGGCATATTCTTTTCGACTTATTGGAAGAGAAAGTTTCTATCCTACTCTGTTTTCTTATCTGCGCAGTTTCATTTATATCGGGCTTTATGCCGCCTGGGGAATTTCAATCCGCCAACGTATCGTGCAGAAACAGGTCGGACAATATCTGGTAGGCGTTTCGGTGCTTTTGATTTTGTGGTTTACCTTTCGCTCAGCAAAATACTTTATATTCTGGCAGCCGGTTGCAATAAGATACCAGTGGTATCTATTCTATCTGCCAATGCTGTTTGTACCCATGCTTGCACTGCTGATCGCAATGTCTCTGGGCAAGCCCGATGAATATAAACTGCCGAAATCTGTCTGGCTATTGTCTGCCGTTTCGGGAGTTTTGCTTATTCTAGTGCTTACGAATGATCTACATCAATTAGTTTTCACATTCCCTAAAGATGCGGATGTCTGGTCTGATTCAGATCATGGCTACGGTGTGTGCTATTTTGCCGTGATCGTATGGCAGGTGTTTTGTGCCGTAGCAGCACTTATTTTTATGCTCTTTAAATGCAGGTTAAAGAACGGTAAGCATCGTTATTTGCCCGTAATTCCATTTGCGATATCACTGGCTTATCTTGCATTGAACTATGTTGGTACGCCATGGCTGAAACATTTATTCGGTGACGTTACGGCATTTCAAAGTCTTATGTATATGCTCGGTTTCGAGGCTTGCATTGCTTGCGGATATATTCATTCAAACAGCCGTTACGCAGATCTTTTTGCCTCATCTGTCGGCACATCGGCAGAAATTACTGACAGAGACTTCAACATTCGCTATGCAGCGTTGAATATTGAACCTATATCAAAGGAAACAATGAGAAAAGCCGAGAAAGCTCCTGTCACAGTAGACGGTGGGCTGACCGTACATACTATGCCCATCGGCGGCGGTTATGCGGTATGGACAGAGGATGTGTCGGCGCTGCTTGCCATTAAGGAAGAATCAGAATGTCTTGCGGAAGAGCTTGCCGAAAGAAATGAGATCCTTCGCTATGAATACAGGCGGGAGTCGAAACGCCGCAAGGTGGAGGAGCAAAACCGACTGTTCGATCTATTGCAGTCGGCAACACAAAAACAGATCAACCGCATTTCGGCATTGACACAGGAATACCGCCGAATCTCAAAATCTGATACAGACAGAGTTAAAATGCTACTTGCCGAGATTGCCGTTTTATGCAGTTATATCAAACGCCGTAAGCATTTGACACTGCTTGCCGACCGAGATTGTAAGGTTGCAGTCAGCGAGCTTGAGAGAGCTTTTTCCGAATCGTTACAGACATTAAAGCTTTTAAATGTACGCAATACTCTGTATGTGGACAGTGAACTTTCCGCGCTTTCGGGCAAAAATGCTGCTGCGATATTAGATTTTTATGAGGAAGTAATAGAAGCAGATCTTGAAAATTTAACAAGTGTGCAGATAAGCCTCGCAAATATAAACGGACTGCGACTGTCGCTGAATGTCTGTTGCGAAGCTGACCTGTCGATTTTTTCAAATAAAGGTAACGTTCTTTATGAAATGGACGGTGACGCAGGATACCAGCATCTTGTATTTATTATTGAAGGAGGTGCCGCCGTATGAGTGCCTTTTCTTCACTTCCGGTCTTTTTGCAAACCTTAATACCACTTCTGCTGTTTGTGGAAGCTGTGCTTGAATTGGGACTTTTTATATATCAACTTTCGCATCGTTCAAAATTGCATGATAATTTACCGAGTCTTGTGATTTTTGCGTTTTTGCTTACGCTTTTGTTCTCGGTAACACAGGGGGATCCGTTCAATGGCAAGGATGCGTTTTTATTAGATGCGCCCTGGCTGATTTTCATTACAGTAATTTCCGTTGTTGTTGTTCATTTTGCCTTTGCTATGACGAGAGAGTATCGCCGCCGAAAGAACATGCTCTCCCCATTTTCCATTAAAGATGCCACAGACAAGCTGCCTATGGGTTTGTGCTTTGCCGATCCGAACGGGCGTATTGTCCTTTGCAATGACCGTATGCGCCGTCTGTCGTTTGCACTGAGCGGGCATGAGTTTCAGATTACCGACGATCTTGAAAAAGCGTTGGAGCACCCCGATAAAAGTATTATTGCTAACGGAGATTGTTACATACTGCCCGATAAGACAGTTTGGCAATTCCGCAAGCAGAATATAACCGTTGACAATGATGAAAACTGGCTTCAAATGACAGCGCATAATGTCACTGAACTTTATAATGGCAACGTTCGTCAAACTGCTATTAACGATGAGCTGAAAGAGGTCAACCGAAAGCTCCAAAAAATGTATGAACGAATGGCCGATGATATAAAAGAAAAAGAAATTCTTGACCTGAAAATACATATACATGACACAATCGGAAGAAGCTTGCTGACAATTCGTGATATAATGGAAAGTGATGAAAACACCGACAAAAAGCTTGAGGCTTTACAGGAAGCAACCGCAGTGCTTACAAGTGATCGAGTGACAGCTAGCGGAACGATGGAAGAGGTTGTTCAGACAGCGGAAATCCTCGGTGTAACGGTGATGATGGATGGATGCCTTCCGGCCGATTCGCTTGCCGAAGAGCTTACCGTTGTCGCTGCAAAAGAATGTGTAACAAATTGTATCAGGCATGCCGGAGGCAATGAGGTATATATCAGCGTAAATGGGCGAAAGGATGTGTTTGATATTACGATAACGAACAATGGCGCTGCACCGTCGGGCCCAATTAAGGAGGGCAGCGGACTCTCATCGATTCGCCACAGCATAGAATCTGCCGGTGGAGAAATGCACACTGTATATAAACCACGATTTGAATTGCTGCTTATCATTCCAGAGGATGCGTCAAGTTTTATATGAAAACCTGACATGCAGCACCAGCTCTCTCCCAATACGATTATTAATGAGCTGATGTTCAATAAAAGGAGAACGACATATGATAAATACAATACTGGTTGAAGATGATTTATATATTCAAAAGCATTTTGCCGAGCGACTGAAATCAAACGAAATTTTTCGCCTTGTCGGCGTATATCGTGACGCTTTTGATGCAGAGAGAAACTGCAATAGCTCAATACAGCTTATTCTTATGGATGTGCAAACACAGCACAAGCACTCTGGTCTTGCCGCCGCAAAACGTATAAAAAAGGCTTTTCCGAATATCAAAATAGTAATTGTAACCTCGCTTGTCGACCCGCAGGTATTGGAACGAGCAAAGACAGGTGCAGCAGACAGCCTGTGGTATAAAGACCACGGCACAGAGGAGCTGATAAGTGTGATAAGGCGTACCCTTGCAGGCGAAAAAGTATTTCCTGACACCTCTCCTGCAATTGAAATGGAAGGCACAATGTCCGATACATTCTCGCCCCGACAGCTTGATATTCTCCGCTTATACATAAAGGGCTTTACATACCAGGAGATTGCCGATAAACTGGGCATCTCCAAAAACGGTGTGCGCTGGAACTTAGACGACATGGTTGAAAAAGGTGGCTTTGAGAATCGAGAAGCGTTGGTTGTGACAGCTATTGAGAACAAGCTCATGGTGACCACTTTAAAAGACGAATAGAGTAAATGAACCCCTTGACTGACACGGTCAAGGGGTTTTTATGTCCCAAAGTCAAAAAAGTTTGAAAATAGTTTTTTCTGTTACTGGCACTTGTGCCAGTGACAGACCTCAAAAAATCCGTACAATAGAATGTGTAAGACTATAGTTGTAGTAGAAAGGGGGGAGCAATGAATGTTGAAATATAACAAATACATTATGACCCTGCTGATGGTTTTAATTATGCCAGTCTTGGTTTCTGGATGTGCGGCAAAACCGTCAGAGGATTCTAATCTGACCGAAGATAAAACAACCGCCACAACCACAGAGGCGACCACAGAAGCAACCACAGAGGCGGCTACAGAAGCAACCACAGAGGCGATCACAGAGGCGACTACAAAAGCAACTACAGAGACAACTACAGAGGCAACCACAGAGGCAACTGTGCAAAAAGATACCGATTTATCAAAACTTAAAAATACAATTCTTGACAATAAAGAATCGGTTGGGATTGCCTATATCGGTTATGTTGGTTACGAGGCTGATGAGGAAGGAATCCTAAATTTCGTAAAAGACAGTCAGTATGCGGATAAATATGATTTTCTCTGCGGTGCGCCCCTTGTAAATGTGGGCGGTGCGGAGCTTTATGCGGTAGTTATTGCCGATACAAAATACAGTGTGTCTGTTTATCGGGCGGAAATAACTGATAATGGTGAATATTCTGTAAATACCGACAATACACTCTATAATTACAACGGAAATGGAATTGATTATTTTTTACTGCGCTGCAATGAAAGTGAAATACATTCAAATGTATCTCTGAGCTTTAAAAAAGGAAACGATTCTTTTTCGGTATTCCCGATGCTGTCAGGAATGGACGGGCAGCTTGTCGACGGAAAATACTATGATTTTTCAATGTATACCGATTATTGCGGCAGCGGTGAGTCCGAGGATAAGAATGTAGCAATAGCAAGGGAAATCCTTTTGGAATCTCAGGAGGTGCAATACTACATAAGCATTGGCATGAGTGTACAGTATACGGGGCAGATTGAAGAAATTGAGGGACGGTCGTGTTGGATTTTTGCACTCGGCACAGACAGAGACGATCAATTCGTCAGAGAACGTTATTACGGAGTATGCGACAACCTCATATATTATTATGATTCCTTGAACGACAAATGGGAGATGCTCGGAAAAGGATAAACATCCACATAACTTACCGTGTGAGTTAAAGCACGGAATAATAAAATAAAAAAGGAAAAAAGAAAAAGGAGGGAAAAAATATGGTAGATATTAAATCAATGGCAGCTGCAACAGCTCCGAGGGAGTTTGAACTCTCTTATACAACTACAATTGAAGACGTATACGAAAAGCTTAACACACATGCTTCGGCTTTTAAAATGCCTTTCAAAATCAAAGGGGGTATCCCTGGAAAGCGCATTTCCTTTGAGAAAGAACCGAACCTTGACGTTACGGTCTGGGTATTTGTCAAGGACGGCAACAAAATTAAAGTCATGGCAAACATCCAGGAGAATACAACAACCGTCAACGGTATGCGAGTTGACAAAAACAGCGTAATTCAGAAAGGAGTAAGCGGAGTAGCTAATCTTCCTATTCAAAGAGGTGAGTATCTTGATGAGGTGACCGAAAATGTTAAAAAGATACTCAACGGCGAGCAGGTTGAAGATTATGTAGCACCCGTTGGTGTAAGTGGCAGCGGGCAGACGGAAAAGGATTGGCTTGTAGCCCTTCTTCTCTGCCTTTTCCTCGGCGGAGTTGGTGGCCACCGTTTCTATGCGGGTAAAGTAGGAACAGGCATTCTCTATCTTTTTACCGCCGGCGTTTTTGGAATCGGTGTACTTGTTGATCTGATAAAGATCATTACCGGCAAATTCACTGACAAAGACGGAAATCCTATTCAAAAAAAATAGACAGGACTTCTTGACAGCCTTTAGACAAATATGGCTTAAAATTGGGAACTGTGCCTGAACTCTTTCGGGCACAGTCCTGATTGCGAAAGGAGGACTTGTTATGAGTAAAAGAAAAGAAAAAGAGGACATTAAAATGACCATATTTATTATGGTCGTCGGCATAGCATCGATGGTTGTGGGTGTCTTCGGAATTGTCACAAGCAGAATTGAAAAGAAAGAATATGCAGCCTCAACTGATATACGGAAAGTTACCGCTGTTATTGTTGACTTTTCAACCTACGATAGTAAGGATGACAATGGCGATGTAGATTATACAACATATAAATTCAGAATTTCATATGAAATTGACGGAAAGACCTATAAAGGAAAATACGAAGAACGCGTTTGGTCAAGAGATATCGCAAAAGGATACACATACGATAAATTGAGAAAAGGCGATACAATAAAAGTAGAGGTCTATAAAACTACAAAGGGAAATTACAAGCTTTCCCCAGAGGGGAATCCCGTTGATTTCCTTCTCTATTGCGCGGCGATCCCTTTTGGCTTGTTCCTCGTTGTTATAATGATATGTGACATTGTAAAAGACAAACGGAAAAAGAAGAGCGAAAACGAAGTGGTCAGCAAGGAATAAATCAGAGGTGATTTTATGGATTTATCAGTATCGCTGTGCATTGCAGCCGCTTTTGCTATATTATGTACATTCTATATCGGTAAAAGTATACTTGTAATGGATTTTTCGGAATATCTTCCCAAGAATTTGAAAAAAGCTAAGCTGGAAAGATTGCTGGCAAAAAGGGAAACTCCTCTACAGGATTCGAAAATCCGAAAGGATATAAGAAAAGCATTTGAAAGAGTGCTGATTCCACTTGGAAAAGCGGATCAAAAGCTTCTTACGGCAAGAATGGACCTGGCTTTTCGAAAAAAAATCGTCAGTCAGATCGACGTACTTAATAAGAATAAGCTATGCCGCAAAATTTACGTTACGGATGTTGTTCCCATTCCTAAAAATAACTTTGAAACGTGGAACGATGATGGCAGAGAATGGCGGGAATCGGTTTTGAAGTGCAGCACCCTGGAGCGTTTCGAGTCAATGCAAGGCAACAGGGTTCAGCATGAGATATACCGTAAAAATTCATATCTCCGAATACTTCAGTCGAGACACGTTCGCCGTACAGATCAAAAAGAGAATAAGAAAAGCTATTATCACGATATGTTGAGAATAACCTGCCCATCATGCGGTGCAAGAGTCAAGCTGAACAGTCAGCAGGTTACCTGTGAATATTGCGGCGCCGTTATAAAAAACGAGTTTTACGATTGGCAGACCGAATCGTTTGAGATTTATGAAACAATCAGTACAAATATGAAAAGATTTTTACAGCTTCTTTTGTCCGGTTTCATACTTTTCTTAAGTGTCTTTCTATGCTTATACTTGATCGAGGATACGGAGATTTCCCTTGCGGCCGGTGTCGGTGCAGCGATTCTTGCTTTTGGAACGATTGTTACACCTATTATTTGTGGAAAAGTTAAACAAGACAATTTAGCGAAAAAGATCGTAGGATATTCAGAGAACTACCTCAGATCCTGCTTAAACGAATACTTCAGTAAAAATGAAAATGACAGGGATCTGCTTGATTTCAGTGTTGGCACGATCAAGCTTTTAAAAGTCTCTAACACAGATGAAATAACAACGGTTAAGTCTGAAGTTTATGGAACAAAAACCTTTCTTCCTGAAAATAGGAAACCGTTTACAAAAAAATTCAAAAAGAAACTGACCATGCAAAGGGCAAGATATCCAGAAAAAAGAAAGTCTGACGGTGAATTCTTTGCTGAGAAGGAATGTCCTAGCTGCGGAGCAACATTCTTGCCCGATGAAAACGGATGCTGTTCTTATTGCGGTTATACCCTTCACGGAGATAGCGAAAAGTGGAAAATAAAAATCTGAATCCTGTTAAAATTCTGCATTGCCGATTAAGGTGAAAAATGGAAACATTTACATATTATTAATTTAAAAAAGGAGGGAAACCTATGAGCAAAAAGAAAAAACTTTTGACTGTCGTAACACTTGTCATACTGATGCTCGGGGCATCAGTATTCACTGTTTCGGCAGCGGACAATTATTCGGTTGACGAAAACACAACCTATGTAACCAACTTTGCTGAGCTAGAAAAAGCTCTTGAAGCCACCTCAAACGAGACAACCCCACCCGATAAGCTTGTTGTTCTCAAAAACAACATAGATTACGAAGAGCAAGTTCCGGGCGATTGGAGCTATCAGGATGAGCAGGAGTGGTATTCCGAAATCACAGTTAGCTATCCTGGAAAAATCACCCTTGACTTGAACGGAAAAACCCTGAAAGTTACAACAGATATTCGTTCAGACGAGGAGACAAGGAATCTGTTTGTGGTTTTTTCAGGTTCCAAGGCAAACACCGACTTCACAATTACCACAACCCAGTCCGGCGGACAGATAATCTTTAACTCAACAGCCAACGAAACTTCAATGATCGCTGTGAACAACCCAAACGCAGATGTGAATATTCTTGGAAAAGCAGGGAAGTTTATCAACTATAATCTCACTCTTACAGCACAATCCGGAAGTGACACTTATTTAAACGATAAGAACAGGCACCACGTTATTTCCTTCTATGATATAAACAATCTCTATATCACCGGTACTCTTATTCAGAATAATGCACGTGTCCCGTCTTGTATATATTCATACGGACCGGAGCCGCAGGGCAATGTTACAATAACAGGAAACTCAGAAATAGAAGTAATTTCAAATCAGCTTCTTAATGAACAGCCGTTCAGCACAATATATTTCCAAAACACCCCATCCAGCAGAAAAGTAAGGCTTGGCGGCTGTTATATTGGACAAAAGGGAAATGTAAATTCAATCTATTACGGTGGCCAGCCTCCTCATTTCTATGACATAGTTCTATCACAATCTCTGGAAAAGCCGAACTATGTTAGTATGCACAACGGTACCAGGATATACAATACCTGGCCTGACTTTGTTAACTTGGATGCGGATATAAAAATTATCTCCTCCTGTCACGATTCTGAGCCTGAATTAGAGAAAAGGACATCACTTCTTGGTCACTACAAGTACTGTAAAAAGTGTGATGCTCTTGAAAGCTTCCAGGAGCATCAGTTTGGCAGAACTCTCCCTGCTGAAGAGGCAACATGCATCAGAAAGGGAAGAACGGTCGGCTATAAGTGCTTCGACTGCAGATATTATGAGGGTTACACCGAACTGCCAGCACTTGGACACGATTTGAGCGACACCTATACGGTTGACTGGCCGGCAACCTGCGACAAAGATGGAAGGGAATCCAGACACTGCAAACACACAGGCTGTGGGTATGCAATTCAGAAAGTCATTCCGAAGCAGCACCAGAGCCTTGTATGTAATGGCACATACTGCCAAAACTGCAATCAATATGTTAACCCGACCAAAATAGGTTACGGCGACAATTCCTGTAAAAACAAAACCGCTTACTTCTTTACTCCGACGGAAACGAAGGTTTATCTTATCACCATAACTTCGTCAAATCTCGGCAGCGAAAATATTCAGGGAACAGAAGTAAACCTTGTAGAGAATAACCGGCTTAGTGAATCCGTCTCTAGTAACAATAAAGGCAAAGTTACCGAAGTCAGACTTGAAAAAGACAAAACCTACGATGTTACACCGTATATCACTAATTCAGAAAGCCAAGACTGCATAGTTAACATCTCCTGTAAGGAACATAATGCGGTTATAGATAACGAAATTAAAGCAACCTGCACAAAGACAGGTCTCACCAAAGGTAAGCACTGTTCAGTTTGTAACACCGTTATAGTCGCTCAGACCAAAGTCAAGGCTCTCGGTCATAAGTACTCCAAGTCTGTTGTCAAGGCTACTCTTACCTCAAATGGCAAGATTACCAAGAAGTGCACTGTTTGCAGTACGATAGAACCAACAATTTCGATAGCGAGAATTAAGTCAGTTTCGCTGAAAAAGTCGGCGTATACATATAACGGAAAGGTTCAGAAGCCTTCGGTCATCGTTAAGGATGCAAATAAAAAAACGCTTAAGAATGGAACAGATTACACCGTTTCTTACAGCAAAAACCAAAATATTGGCAAGGCGATCGTAACTGTTACCTTCAAGGGCAATTATAGCGGCAGCAAAAAGCTGAGTTTTAAAATCCTTCCCGCCGCGACGAGCAAGATCGCTGTTAAACAGACCACAAACTCGATCAAGGCTTCCTGGAAAAAGGTTGCCGGTGTAAGCGGGTACAGAGTATACCTTTACAAGGGCAAAAAGCTTGCCAAGAGCGTTGACACAACGAAGCGCACCCTCACATTTAAAAAGCTTTCAAAGGGCACGGGATACAAGATTGTTGTCAAAGCCTATAAGACGATTGACGGCAAAAAGTCTCTTTCTCTTGTTTCAAAGGAGCTTCTGACCGCAACAAAGCTTTCTGCGCCGACGTCGGTCAAGGTCAAGGCAGGAAAGAAAAGGGCGATCATCAGCTGGACAAAGGATAAGAGTGCAAACAGCTATACAGTATATTACAGCACAAAGAAAAACAGCGGCTTCAAAAAGCTCACTGTTATCAAAAACAGCGCGGACATCAAAAAGCTTACAAGTGGTAAGACCTACTACTTTAAGGTTGTTGCCAACAAGAAGGCTGGAAAGGCTGTTGTGGCTTCTGATTTCAGCAAGCTTGTCAGCGCGAAAATCAAGTAATGGTGTTATCTGAACCGGTCAACAGATAAATTAAGTCAGACACATTATTAAAAAAAGGCGAGTTTTAAATTTATGGAACCATAACCGTTCTTATTATGATTTATCGAACATGATTACGGTTTAATAATTACAACCGTTCATAACGCCAAAATAACCGCAAAACCCTGCTGCAGAAATACTCTGCAGTGGGGTTTTTTGTGGCAAAAAAATGGTGTTTCTGTTATGCTGGATATATTAAGAGATTGATATGCAGCGATGTTATTTTGACATTAAGAAAGGTTCAAGGTATTGCTTATGATAAAACGAAAATTAGCAACATTTATGTTGACATTAATGCTGGTGATGACAGGCGTATCGATGATCAAGGTGATAAGTTATGCGCAGGAAGAATCTGCTGGTTCATCAACAAATCCTCAAGAGAGAGTTACAGAATATAAGTACAGTGCAGAAAGTGACCCTCAAAATGGTGTAGTATTGAAGGTTGAATGGAACGAACCCAAATTAGGGGAGAATACAACATTCCACGTTTCGGCGGATGGTGGCAGTGGCCGGTATTTGTTTAGAATGGATGCACCGAGTTATTCCAATCCGGATGAGTATAGCTTTGAATCCGTGGCGGATCCAAGCCGCGGAGCGTGGATTCAATATACAGATGAGTGTGAATCTCACGACTTTGAATTCACAATGACTGCTTCGGGAGTCTATAACTTCAGGTTTTATGTAATGGACAAGACGTCAGGTGTCTATTATATGCGTGTGAGCACAAATATACAGGTATCGGACAGGGCTTATCCGAGCGTGGGTGACATTGTGAATGCTGCGGTAAAAAAGTGCAGCAAGGATACGGATGGTTCGGACTATGAAAAGGCATTGTGGCTGCATGACTGGCTGTTGAAGCAGCTTGATTACGATCATTCCCTGAAATGGTCTTCGGCAGAGAGCGCACTGACACGAAAGCTGGGCACATGTCAAGCCTATGAGAGTGCCTATTCAAAACTGCTTACTGCAGCCGGCATAACAAATGCTGAGACAAGGGATACCTATGATGGACATACCTGGAATGCCATGAAGCTGGATGGCAAATGGTATCAGGTGGACTGTACATGGGATGATACAAAAGACAATTATTATAACTTTGATCAAACGCATTTGTATTTTGGACTGACGGATGAACTCATGGCGTTGGCACACAACGGTCATGATCAGATTTATACGGCAAGCGGTTATGGCACACGTTCTACAAGCCTGGCAGACAACTACTTTGTCAGAAACGGAGATGCCGCAAAGTGGGCGCGAGCCTACGCTGAGAGGATTCAGAAAAATCTCAATGCAGGTAAAACCAAATTCGAAGTCAGCACTGACAATGCGTCATATCCGCCGAGCATTTCGGGTATTCAAAATGGGATTATCGCATATGCCTTAAATCAGATGACGTGGAAGGCGGGAAGTAAAAAGGTTGCATTGCGTGTGGCAGGAACATCCACCAAGCTTTCTTTTACTGCAAAATATACGGACACAGTAAAGCGCGTGAGAATAGTATTTGCTCCAAATGGAGGGCGTGTGAGTTCCGGAAGTAAGACAGTCATTTGTGGAAAAACTTACGGAACACTGCCGACACCGGCCAGAAGGGGATATACATTTGCAGGCTGGTACACAGCAAAGAGTGGCGGTAGCAGGATCGGCAGCAGTTCGGTTGTGAGGACTACCAAGAATCAGACATTATACGCAAGGTGGAAGCTGGTAAAGTATAAGATCCAGTACAGTCTTGGCAAGGGGACGAACAGCCGGTCCAATCCAGTCGGTTATACCGTCGCGTCTAGGACTATCGTCTTGAAGAATCCGGTCAGAAAAGGCTACACATTTAAGGGGTGGTACAGCGATCCCAAGTACAAGAAAAAGGTTACGAAGATTGCAGCCGGCAGCACCGGTAGCAGGAAACTCTATGCCAGGTGGGTGAGAAAATAAATTCGTATAAATCAATGCAATATCCCCTTTGTTGTCGAATTGTGGATAATAAGTGCTGGAAAATATTTGGCGCCTAGGAGGCATAAATGGGATTATGGCAAAGATTGCGACGAGGGAAATACAATGAAGTAAAGGATGCTATGCCTTTTGTATGCTGTGTTGCATATCTGGCCTTTCTCTTATATAACTCCAAAAAGGAACAGATGCAGAATGAGATGAAGCTGATCAGGAATAATCTGGATCTGCAGTTAAGTCAGGCGGTGAGGGAAATCGGCAGTCTGCGTGAGTCGCAGACATTGACCAGACAGTATCGCCATGATATGCGTCATCACCTGCAGTATGTGTCTACATGTATAGAAAATGGTGAAGTTGAACAGGCGCAGGCTTATATATCGGGAATCTGTAAGGAGATTGAGGCACAGAAGGTCCAAATATACTGTGAAAATGAGGCAGTGAATCAAAGGCGTTCGGAGCATATGTGCGATCGTGCAGCGTTACGGCGGGGTTTTAAAAAGAATATTTGCACTTGCATTTGTGGGATATAAAATCCAAGTAAAACTGTTCTAGGAACCCGGATAAAATATTTTCAAAAAATTTCCAAAAAATCCAACGAAAATCGTCTTGGGATAATCTATATAGGGAGATCATAAAAATGGAGGGACAACTAAGGTATGACAGACGAATACGGAAAGTATGACGTAAGGGCGCTGGTCGCCAGAGTGGTGAGTGGAGATATGAAAGCATTTGAGGTCATATATCAGAATACTTACCGGCAGGTTTATTACACCTGTATGAGCTTTTTGAAGAATGAGCAGAATGTGTACGATGTGATGCAAGATACCTACATAACGGCACTCACGCATTTGCAACAGCTCGAAAATCCTGAGAGGATAACAGCATGGCTGAATACCATCGCTGTAAACAAATGCAGACAGTTTCTTGGAAAGAAAATGCCTGTGCAGCTGGATGAAGCCACATCCACTAATCTTTTGGAGGAAAATGACAATTTTCTGCCGGAAAGTTACGTGCTAAATGCGGAAAAGCGTAAGATAATCCTGAATATCATGCAGGAGGAACTGTCGGCGGTTCAGTACCAGACGATAATAATGTATTACTTTGACGGGATGAGCACGTCGGAGATCGCGGCATGCATGGAGTGTCCGGAAGGTACAGTGAGCTACAGACTGTCCGCTGCCAGAGGAAAGATAAAAGCGGGTGTGCAGAGGTATGAGAATACAAGTGGCGTAAAACTGTATTCATCTGGAACAACGGCACTTCTCACCGCGGTGTTTCTGGCGGAGACACAGGGACTTGTGATCCCGAATTTCCTTACAAGCGTATTTTCTGCCGCGTTTGGAGCTGCAGCTGGAACAGTGTTAGGAACAGCAACCGGAGTAGCTGCAGTGGGAACATTGACTGGGGGGGCTGCAGCCGGAGGAGTCGCAACAGGTGTGGCGTCTGCAGGGGTTAAAACTGCGGGCAAGCTTGGACTTAAGGGCTTATTTAAGACGCTGAAGGCAAAGATAGTCGCCGGTGTTGTGACGGCATCCGTAGTAGCCGGCGGCGCGGCAGGAATCATAATCCATAACAGGGATAAAGATTCAGAAAGTGGAGGAAAGAATTACAGGGAAGTCAATTATGTTGTGTGCGACAACGAGTATCTTACGGTTACAATAGATAAGGTATACGATATTGGCTGCGGTCCTGAGGATGAAACCATAGCGAGTGCAGAAGGATATGATATATCTGAAAATGATTGTGCGCTTGAGTATACGGTTGTAAATCATAAAGACTACATGGTTTATTATAATATCATGCTCCTGACTTCGAATAATGAGTCATACGAGGGGGGAGTTCCAACTAATTGGGGAGTTCAGCCAAATTCTACAAGTAAGTTTTATATTGTGGATTCTGGCTGCGTTACATTTTTCGACTTGGGAAGAAAGCCGACTGTTACGGCTAAGATACTGTTCTGCACACTGGAAGATACAACAGGAAATGCGGGACCGTTCAGGGCAGTTGACAGTGTTATTGTTGACGTGGATCTGGACGGAAAGGGGGAGGCAGATTCGGTCAATTATACGAGAAATTTTCATGTTGATGGCGAACAGGTCGTCACCGATAATGATCAGGTTAAAGTGACATATCTAGGGACAAATGTGTATGATGAGATAGCGGATAAAAATTATTATAGCGCATGGATGAATTTCTATGTGGAAAATAAGACGGATCACGATCTGGGTGTGTCGGTCAAAGGAGATAACATAGTATACGATATTCCTCTGCGTCTCATGGCAGGAACAACAGGATATATAACACATTCTATGATAGATGCGGGATTAGACAAGGATGATAATGCAATCAAGAATAAGGAAATAGTCGAAGGTGGAGAGCCATTTGCGGTGAGCGTAGATGTGTGCGACTATACTGAGAGTTATGGAGGGGTTACCACATATGATATATATGTAGCGGAACACGGCGAAACGGCATACAGAAGCATATCTATAGACGACTATACAAATATATATAGTGGACAGTTTGACATGGTCAAGATCACACGGGAAAATGTAAAGGAAAAGACCGACAGTAAGTGATATAAGAGTTGGTTCAAAAATAAATTTAAAAAAATAATATTTGAAAGCAAAATAATAATTTTTAAAAGAAGGGATAACAAAAAAATGAAGAAAATGAAGAAAAATGACGTGAGGGGAAAAATGAAGAAAGGCTTTTTATGTGGAGCTATGGGAATCACCATGGCGGCAATGCTCGCAGGCTGCGGGGGCGGTTCAGATGCAGATAAAAATACAGGGGATTCTGGAAAAACTGGATATTCTCAGGACGCCGCAGATGTAAATGACGACAGTGATAAGGATGCAAATGACACAGGCAGTGTTGCAGATGACAGCATGGGAGCCGGGGTGCTCAGGCATGATATTACAGACAAGGATGTTCTAGACGCCCCAACCGGAGCAACATTATTTGCGGACAAGCTGACGCTTCCGATAAAGATAGATGATCTTATGGATTATCCTCTGGCTGAAGTAGGCATAGAAGGCATAAATACCTTGTCATCACTCATAGATACATATACGGAGAGCAGCAACAATTTTAGTTTTATCGTCTATGATAAAACCGGTGAGAATAGGCTCTACCTTCCAGATCTGGTATTGGGCGATGAAGACAGCGAAAACGAGTTGACTATCAAGCAGGCAGTGACAGACGGAAACTGGATGATGGGACCATCAAAAGTATATTATGACACACTCGGACTCACCGAAGAAGAGTATAACACTTTATGTAATGATAACCCGGATTCGGATGGTGAATATTTACTCCTTGACAAGCTGTATGAGGAGTTTGGAACACCAAATTATATTGGCTGGTTCTGCGACCAAGATAATGCAACCATGTACGGCGGCAATTACGATGCAAAGGAGTTCATAGACAAGATGAGACATCCGGAAAATTACGGAAGTGACAAAGTCACAGCATATGAATATTGTGTTGGATGGCAGTTCGCAGACTATGCCGTTGCGTTGGATGTATGCGAGACAAGTGATGCCTACTCTGGAAATACAAAGGGGTCGATAAGTAACATTAATATAAGCTATATCCCTGCAAGTTACGGAACGATAGAAGATGTGTGCGGGTTGAATGCGGTAAAGGAATTTATGGCAGCAAGGTAGAGAAAGTGGGCGCATCATCCTATGAATCACATTATTATATATAATAATGTGATTATAATCACACTTTTATTACAAATTATGAGTTTATAGAGCTTTATTATCAGTGCCAGGTGCAACTAGATTGTTGCATCTGGCACTTGTGGGTACTAAGGGATAAAAATATTATTAAAAATATTGATGATAAAAAGCGCATCTATGCTTGACAGTATACATGATTATGATTTAAAATACAATCGATATGATAAAGAATATTCGGGCTTATAAAAACAAGGAGGTTCCACAATGAAAGTAAACATGCAGATGGTATTAGATTTTGATGACAAGATCGATAAGATCAGGGAGAAGCATTATAAGGGAGCAACAAAAAGCGACTACAGGGCTTCGTTCCTGTGTAATCAGATTATTGATAGCTATGGAATATCTGATGAGGACAAGTTAATAGAGAAAATAAAAGAAGATGCAAATTTGCCAAAATCTCCCCGTACACTCACGTTCCGCGTGGGATCACATGCCAGATTGCTTGACATAGCAAAGAGTCTGAACGTCACTCCGGCAACTGCGCTGAGGGGACTTATAGAGCTGAATGCTGACGAAGAAGCAGAGAGTGATATGCAGGAAGAGACTGGTCCTTCCCCTGATGTAGAGCTAAAGTTAAGAACAATCAAGGAGAAGATAAAAGAGTTACAGGATCTGGTTGAAGAGCTGGAAAAAGATATAAGAAAATAAATAAAAAGCTGAGAGTTTGGAACGATCAAAAGGGAGGCTGAAATTACACTACAGGTTATATGACAGGCTTTATCTAAGATCATATAATAATTTCCCACTGTCTGGACCTATACTCATCATCACGGACGGATACATAGAGGATGATCTCAAGGTCAGACGTGAGCACGCATATCTTATTCCGAATGGCAATAGACTTCCATTCAGGGCTAAAGGAAAGGTGTTTTATATGGAGAATCGGGATAAGGAGAAGTAGCTTGGCTGGGAAAAGATAATATTGCACAGAATGGTGCCGGCAGGAACAAATCAGGTATATATTGCCTTTTTTAATAGCAAAAACTAAAATTCTCTTGCTATATTGCAAAAAGACGTATAAAATGCATGTGTATTTTTATGTTTTATATCTCAGTCTGGACTCTATTTTCGACAGAGATATACACTCCGTGAGGATTGCTGAGCCGCTGATATGATATATGTCAGCAGAGCTGACTAGCAGCTTGCGGCAAGATTCGCCAGCGAATCTTAAGAAGAACGACATTCAAATAAGAATATGGCAAAGGAAATAGTGGAATTATGAAAAAGGTAGTAAAATTTGGCGGAAGTTCATTGGCAAGTGCAGAGCAGTTTAAAAAGGTTGGAGCAATCATCACATCAGATGAGAGCCGTGTATACGTTGTTCCTTCTGCACCTGGAAAGAGATTTTCAGATGATACAAAGGTAACAGATATGCTCCTTCATGTGTATGAAACAGCGAAGGCAGGGAATGATTTCACAGAGGAAGTGAAGGCGATCAAGGCCAGATATGATGAGATCATCACAGGCCTTGAGATTAAGGATTTTTCACTTGATAAGGATTTTGAGGAGATTACAAAGCAGTTGGAGGATCTTACCAATCCGGACCCAATGTGCACACTGGACTATGTGGCATCAAGAGGAGAGTTCCTCAATGGTAAGATTATGGCTGCATATCTTGGCTTTGAGTTTATAGATGCTGCAGAGGTTATCTTTTTCAATGCAGAGGGCAATCTCAATAGCTATAAGACGGAGAAGGTACTTGGTGAGAGACTTGCCAAGACACAGCATGCGGTTGTTCCAGGATTCTATGGACTTGGCAAGAATGGTAAGGTAAAGACATTTTCCAGAGGCGGTTCAGATGTAACGGGCTCAATAGTCGCACAGGCAAGCAGAGCCGATGTATATGAGAACTGGACAGATGTCTCAGGCTTCCTTGTAGCTGACCCACGTATTGTTCCAGATCCAAAGCCGATCAAATATATTACTTACAGAGAGCTTCGTGAGCTTTCATACATGGGTGCATCAGTTCTCCATGAGGATGCGATATTCCCTGTACGCCACTGTGGTATCCCAATCAATATCCGCAACACAAATGCGCCTGAGGACGCAGGAACCTGGATAGTTGAGAGTACCTGCCAGAAGCAGGATTATGTTGTAACAGGTATTGCAGGTAAGAAGGATTTCTGTACAATCTTTATTACAAAGGCTATGATGAATTCAGAGATAGGATTTGGAAGGAAGGTGCTTCAGGCATTTGAGGAGAATGATATCTCATTTGAGCATATGCCATCAGGTATTGACACGATGACTATCGTAGTTCATGCTGATGAATTCGTACACAAGGAGCAGAGAGTTATATCTGCCATCCATAGACTTGCAGAGCCGGATTCAGTTGAGATTGAGTCGGGACTTGCACTTATAGCTGTTGTAGGCCGTGGAATGAAGTCAGCAAGTGGTACAGCAGGCAAGTTGTTCAGCGCACTTGCCAAGGAAGGCATCAACATAAAGATGATAGACCAGGGTTCATCAGAGCTGAATATCATAATCGGAGTAAAGAACAGTGATTTTGAGACAGCCATAAAGGCAATATATAACACATTTATAACTGACAAGTAATAACAGATTGCTAAGCATCGTAGGGGTGGGCACGTATTGATAATGCATACCTTTGCAGAATGGGGCAACACAGGGCAGAATATGGCGGAAAACCTCCAAACTGATGTAAGATAAAATTACTCAGTTTGGAGGTTATTTTTATGGCAAGAAGAAAAGACAGCCCACAAAAAGCAGTAGTGAGAGAAAAGATGTCTGGCATTTTGGAAGGTGCTTTGGATGAAGAACTGGATGAAGAATTAGGATATTCCAAAATGACGGTAGAACTGTTCACAAGTTTTAGGGTATAATTTGAATGCAAATTGAGCAACAAATCTGGGAAAACATAATCATCAATGTGTAAAATGTGATAGTCATGAGGAAAAAACGAGAATTACCGAAAGGGTGTGGGAGGCATTGTGCGGGAAGAGGACCAAACAACCAGTAGCCTTGGCTGTATTATTTGTTCTAATGTTTATTGGTGTATGTTTTTTTGTGAAAGCCAATCAAGCAAAGGAATTTGAGAAAAACGATTATGGGGTGTTTTTAAATGCGGACGCCTCATCTTTGGAACGATTTAAAATGTATGAAACGATTGTAATTGATGCACAGTATTTTACAAAAAGGGATATTGAATTGCTCCATCAAAATGGAACAGTCGTATATACATATCTAAATATTGGGTCGATTGAAAACTTCAGGGAGTACTATACAACCTATGCGGAACTGGCAATCGGTGAGTATGAGCACTGGGAGGAAGAAGAATGGGTAGATGTAGCAAACCCAGACTGGCAGAAGTTTATAGGACAGCTTTCTCAGGAACTATATGAAAAAGGTGTTGACGGATTCTTTATAGATAATTGTGATGTATATTATTACGATCCGCACGAGAGTATTTTTGAAGGCATTACAGCGATTCTACAAAACATAATGACGTTTGGAAAAGCGGTCATCATCAACGGTGGAGATACTTATGTGGCGGAATATAGGGAACGCTATGGAGCGATTGATCAGATTATGACAGGTGTAAATCAGGAATCAGTATGGAGCAGTATTGATTTTGATAGCGGAACTTTTCGTGAACAAACGAGCGAGACGAGAGATTATTTCTGCAAATATTTGGAAACGTGCAAGGCGGATGGGGTGGAAGTGTATCTGTTGGAATATACAACTAATCAAAAACTGATTCAAAAAATAAAAGAATACTGCAAGGAGCAAGATTTCCATTTTTATATTTCCAGTTCCCTAGAACTTAGATAATGAGTGTTGAGAAATACGAAAAAGATGAGCAAATTAAAAAAGTTCGACCTATGAATACTAGCATAGAAGAATCTGACAGAGACAGTCAATGACATTTTATGGAAAGGATTGAAAGATTATTTAAAACAAACAGGCACAAACCATGTTTTACACAGAAAGGGAACAGTGTCAGGATTTGCGCCGTTACTTGATAAAGACGGCAAACCAGTAGTAAGTCAATAGTGCTTCAAACGCGCCTTTGTCTGATGCCAGTTTGTCGAAAGCCCTTTAGAACGAAAGGGCGCACTTCTATACTCTACTATCGGGAGTATGTGCGTCCTGCGGAGCTTCACTCCCGGTCGGCAGAAGAAAACTGCCCGACCGGGAATGTTTCTCGTCACTTCGTTCCGTCAAGGTGGCTACACCCCCTTGCGCCGCTAAAGCGGATATCCCCTGTGGACTTATGGAAAAACTGGTAGCTTTCTTTTATCTCTAAGATGAGAAAAGTTCTGGCGATAGTAACGTTTAATCATCGATATTCTTATTTTATTCTTTACTTTACCAACTAATCTGGCGGTGCAGTTTACGATATTGTCCAGGGGTTATACCAGTGTATCGCTTAAAAATAGAAATAAAATAACTTTGAGATGAAAAATTCAAGTAAGTACTGATT
>OJOA01000103.1_pt1 | contig 57335 bp, 74 predicted proteins | sample 1597991 | NCBI WGS metagenome assembly OJOA01 (sample SAMN01915207, study PRJEB22387) | human gut metagenome | isolation source: stool | host: Homo sapiens | place: USA | reverse complement strand
CATTGCCTACAACCAGCCTGTCTCCCGCAGCTTTATTGAGCAGGTGCGCGGCGTGGATTCCTCGTCCATCGTAGCCAAGCTGCTGGAGAAAGGACTGATCGAGGAAGCCGGGCGTCTGGACCTGCCCGGCAAGCCGGTAGCTTTCCAGGTCACGGACACATTTCTGCGCGTCTTTGGCCTCGGCAGTCTGGCCGACCTGCCGCCGCTTCACGGCGAGGCTGCCGAGAGCGCCGAGCCGGAGGAGACGGAAGGCGACGACGGTCAGCTGGAATGGAAGTGATTGCTTATGGCTATTCTGTTGTTCCTTCTCCGACTGATCGGCTGGGTGCTGCTGGCGGTGCTCTTGCTGCTGCTCGTCGCCCTGCTGATACCGCTGGGCGTTCGGTTTGCGTACCGCCCGGGCAGCGTGCGGGCCACGGCCTGCTACGGACCGCTGCACTTCACGCTCTGGCCGCGCAAGGGCCAGCCGGAAGCACTGAAAAAGCCCGCCTCCGCCGCACCGCCCGGGCAGACCGTGCGCAAGACGGCGGACGGCGAACAGGCGTCCGTCACCGTGGAGGTCAAGCCGGACAAGCCCGCACAGACCGTCGCCCAGCAGCCCGCGGCGCAGGGGAAACCAGAAGCGCCGAAGCCTGCTGACAGTGTCCCCGCTGAAGACGCCGATGCTGAAGGCAGCGCGAAAAAGAGCGGTCTGCCGTTCGGCATCTCGGCGCGCATCGACGCCGCTATGCAGCTGCTGTCCAATGACCCGATGGCATTTGCCCGGTGCATGCTGGGCCACACAGGCTGGCTGGGGCGTCATCTGCTGCGTTCGGTGCGGGTGTCCGGGCTAGACATCTTCTGGACCGTGACCGCCGACGAGGCCAGCGCCACCGCCGAGCTGTTCGGCGCCGAAATGGCGCTTGCCAACAATCTGCTGGCTCTGGTCCAGCAGTACATCCGCGTACAGAGTGACCGCCTCTGGCTCGAGCCGGATTTCACCGGCGAGCGCGCAGGGGAGCGTATCGTCTCGTTCCGTCTGACGTCCTGCGCCGCTGTGCTGCTCTGGCTCGTCATCCGGCTGCTGCACCGTCTGTGGAAGGACCCGCAGCTGCAGCCCGCCGCAAAGGCATAAACGATTTCTTTTTTCGATAAAAGGAGGAACTTACAATGGCTGAACATCCTATTCAAGGTCTGATGGGCGTCACCATCGAGAAAATCCGCGACATGGTCAACGCCGAGACCATCATCGGCGACCCGATCCATGTGGATGACACCACCATCATCCCGGTCTCCCGCGTCACCTTCGGGTTTGTGTCCGGCGGCTCCGATGTCGGCCCCAGCTCCAACAAGCAGATGTTCGGCGGCGGCAGCGGCGCAGGCGTCTCGGTCACGCCGGTGGCATTCCTCGTCGTTTCCAACGGCAATGTGCGCACCGTCCAGCTGGTGGAGAAGGTCTCCGCCGTTGACAACGTTATAGCCTCGCTGCCGGAGCTGGTGGACAAGGTCGCTGCGCTCATCAAGAAAGAAAAGCCGGGTGCTGACGCACCCACCGAATAAGGAGTATAAATTTTAATGGCAGAACAACGTATTCAAAAGGTACTGGCCGACCAGGGCATCTGCTCCCGCCGCGAGGCCGAACGCCTGATCGCTGCGGGCAAGGTCAAGGTCAACGGCCACCCGGTCACCCTGGGCGACAAGATGGACCCCGACTATGACAAGGTCATGATCGACGGACAGACACAGCGCATCGTGCGCAAGCGCCAGTACACCTATATCATGCTGCACAAGCCCCGCGGCTATCTGACGACCCGCTCTGACGACCGTGGCCGCAAGACCGTCATGGATCTTGTTTCCGATGTGCCCGCCATGCTGCGCCCGGTGGGCCGTCTGGACAAGGACAGCGAGGGGCTGCTGCTCATGACCGATGACGGCGCGTTCATCAATATGCTGACCCACCCGTCCGGCGGTGTCGGCAAGCTGTACCGCGTCACGGTCAATCCCCGCGCCACTGAGCAGCAGATCATCGAGATGTCGTCCGGCGTTGTGCTGGATGACGGCGTCAAGACCAGGCCCTGCGTCATCCACGTCGTGGTCGATGAGCCGGGCCGCAGTGTGCTGGAGATCACCCTGCACGAGGGCCGCAACCGCCAGATCCGCCGCATGTGCTCCGCTGTCGGCCTGCAGGTCGTGCGCCTGCGCCGCAGCGCCGAGGGTCCCGTCAAGCTCGGTATGCTGCAGCCCGGCGAGTACCGTGAGCTGAAAAAGAGCGAGATCAATGCCCTGCGCAACGCAGCCATGAAATCTGCCGGCAAAGGGGAGAGCCGTGCTGCCAGCCCGGCCCGCCGTCCCGGCCCCCTTAAAAAGCGCACAAATTCTGACTAAAATTGCAGAAAATTCTGAAAAATGTGCAAAATTCCACTTGTGGAAACGTCGCGAACGTAGTATAATTCAATTAAATGGCGGATTTTTTGTAAAGTATTTTTATAAAAAACAGTCAGCTTTACCATAGGAGGAAACTGTATGGCAGCAAATAAGCCCGGCAAGGCAGAGATCCTTGCAGCATTTTTTGATGACGGCACCTACTCGCCGCTGTTTACCGACGGCGCAGTGAGTGCTGCTTACGGCTGTGCAAACGGCCAGAACGCCTATGTCGTATTTGAGGACGGCTCTCCCGTCGGCGTGCAGGATATTGAAAAGAATATCCGCGTGCTGGAGATGGCCGCTGAGACCGGCGCACCGGTTGTTACGTTCTATGATTCCACGGGTGCCAAGCTTGAGGGCGGTCTTGATCTGCTCAACGCCAACGCCCGCCTGACCGCAGAGATTGCGCGCGTTTCCGGCGTTGTGCCTCAGGTCGCCGTTGTCACCGGTACCTGCGCCGGTACCAACGCCATCAACGCCGCTGCTGCGGACGTCTGTGTCATGGCAGAGGATGCCGAGCTGTTCCTGAACGCTCCGTTCAACGCTGAGGACAAGGTTGCAAACGCCGGCTCTGCCGCGTTTGCCGCCAAGGCCGGTGTCGCCGCCGTTACCGCTGCGGACGCCGTTGCCGCCGCCAAGCAGGCTGCCTCCATCGTCGCCCTGCTGCCCGCCAACAATCTGGCCGGTCCTGCGCTGTTCGACTTTGCCGCTCCCTCCAAGGCTCTTGACCTCGTCAAGTACTCCGCGGCTGACGCGATTGCTGCTCTGGCCGATGAGGGCAGCACTGTGGAGCTGTACGCAGGCTACGGCAAGAACATCGTCACCGCGCTGGCTACCATCAACGGCAGCGCCGTTGGTATCCTGGCCACCGAGAAGGCCGCCCTGTGCCACAAGTGCACCGCCAAGGCTGCCCGCTTCGTTCGTCTGTGCGATGCCTACAGCATCCCCGTTGTGACCGTCGTCAACACCGAGGGCTTCGGCAAGAGCGAGGGCGACGATCAGGCTGGCGGCATCCGTCAGGCTGCCCGTATGGCCGGTGTCTACGCCGAGGCTACCACCGTCAAGGTCGCCGTACTGGCCGGTGAGGCCGTCGGCCCTGCCTACACGGTCTTTGCCGCCTGCGCTGACTGGCGTGTTGCCGTGCAGGGCTGCACCGTAGCCCCGCTGGCTCCTGAGGCCGCTGTCACCGTTCTGTACAAGGACGAGATCTTCGCTTCCGATAACATCGTCAACGCCACCAAGGCCAAGGCTGCCGCCTACGCCAAGGAGGTCTGCAGCGCCAATGCCGCTGTGGCCAACGGTGCTGCTGACGCCATTGCCGATGCTGCCACCGCCCGCGGCGCTGTCGCTCAGGCTCTGGATATGCTGGCCAGCAAGCGCACTGTGCGCCTGGCTAAGAAGCACGGCAATATCACGCTGTAATCATCAACCTTGAAATAGGGAGGACTTTTCCATGAAAAACCTGATCGTTACCGTTAACGGCGTTGCTTATAATGTCACCGTTGAGGAAGGCACCGGCGCTCCCGTTGCCGCTGCTGCTCCTGTTGCTGCCCCCGCAGCCGCTCCGGCTCCCGCCGCTGCTCCTGCACCTGCTGCCGCTCCTGCCGGTGCTGCCGGTGCCGTCTCCGTCACCGCTCCCATGCCCGGCAACATCCTGGATGTCAAGGTCAAGGCCGGTGACTCCGTCAAGGCTGGCGACACCCTGCTGATCCTCGAGGCCATGAAGATGGAGAACGAGATCAGCGCTCCGCAGGACGGCACCATTGCCAGCGTCAATGTGCGTAAGGGCGACGTTGTCAACTCCGGCGACCTGCTCATCACCATGAACTAATAGAAAGGCCGGGTGAATCACATTGGCTAAGAAACCCATTAAGATTACTGAGGTCGTCCTGCGTGACGCTCATCAGTCTCTGCTGGCCACCCGTATGACCATGGACGAGATGCGCCCCATCCTGCCCGAAATGGACAAGATCCCGTATTTCTCCGTTGAGTGCTGGGGCGGCGCTACGTTCGACTCCTGCATCCGCTTCCTGGACGAGGATCCCTGGGAGCGTCTGCGCATCCTGCGCAAGGAGCTGCCCCACCAGAAGCTGCAGATGCTGTTCCGCGGCCAGAACATGCTGGGCTACCGCCCCTACGCCGATGATGCTGTCGAGTACTTTGTGCAGAAGTCTGTTGCAAACGGCATCGATGTCATCCGCATCTTCGACGCTCTGAACGATCCCCGCAACCTGCAGACCGCCATCAAGTCTGCCAACAAGGAAGGCGCACATGTTCAGGGCTGCATCAGCTACACCCTGAGCCCCGTGCACAACAACGAGTACTTTGCAGCCTACGCCAAGACCCTGGAGGAGATGGGTGCAAACTCCATCTGCATCAAGGACATGGCTGGCCTGCTCACTCCCTACACCTGCTATGATCTGGTCAAGAAGCTGAAGGAGACCGTCAGCATCCCCGTGGATATCCACAGCCACTACACCGCAGGTCTGGCTTCCATGTCCATCCTCAAGGGCATCGAGGCAGGTGCTGATATCATCGATACTGCCATGAGCCCCCTGAGCGGCGGCACCAGCCACATGCCCACCGAGAGCCTGGTCGCTGCCCTGCAGGGCACCGATTACGACACCGGCCTGGATCTGAAGCAGCTGAACGTTGTCCGCGCTTACTTTGCAAAGCTGCGCGAGAAGTACATCGCCAACGGCCAGATCAGCCCCAAGAGCCTGGGCGTGGATGCCAACACCCTGCTGTATCAGGTGCCCGGCGGCATGTTCTCCAACATGCTCAAGCAGCTGAAGGATGCAGGCAAGGAAGATAAGCTGGACGAAGTGCTGGCTGAGATCCCCCGCGTTCGTGAGGACGCAGGCTATCCTCCGCTGGTCACCCCCACCAGCCAGATCGTTGGCACGCAGGCTGTGTTCAACGTCATCCTGGGCGAGCGCTACAAGATGGTCACCAAGGAGTTCAAGGGCCTGGTCCACGGCGATTACGGCAAGACCCCCGCGCCCATTAAGAAGGAGTTCAGTGACTTCATCCTGAAGGGCGAGCAGCCGATCACCTGCCGCTTTGCCGACACCCTTGAGCCCGAGATGGAGAAGCTGAAGGCCGAGGCCTCCAAGTACGCCATCCAGGAGGAGGACGTTCTGACCTACGCCATGTTCCCGCAGGTCGCGCCCAAGTTCTTTGAGAAGCGCAACGCCCGTCTGCAGGGCGTCGATGCTCTGCACGCCGACTACGAAAACAAGTCTCACCCCGTCTAAGTAAAAGAATTGCCGCTCCCGCTCTGCTGCGGGGGCGGTTTTTGTTTACCGCGCCACAAAAACTGCGTGAAATATTGCAAAATCCGCCGAGATATTAGAATAAGTGCGAAAGAAGTTGAAAAACTTCTTCCGCGCTTATTTTTTTTACCCAAAAACAGCAAGGAGGGAGGACGACACCATGAAGTATAAACATTTGAGTTACAGTGACCGCCAAGAAATGGAGAAGCTCTACCTCCAAGGTTGGCACATGAACGACATTGCCGCAAAGCTGGGCGTTAGTTTGGCGACGGTCTACCACGAGCGGGCGCGAGGTGACACAGGGAAGATGGACAAGAACGGACGCGGCGGTTACAGTGCAGAACTGGCACAAAGTAAAATCTACGCCCGGCGGCAGGAGTTGCAGGAGCGGCATTAAAGGAGGAAGTCAAAAGTGCAAGTGCGGTACATTGAGATCAAGACCAGCCCGGAGGGGCAGACCATTAAAGCCTATACCCCGGCGCAGTACAAAAAGGAAATGACCCGGCGGAAAAATGCCGCTGCCCGCGCCCGGAAGCTGACCCGCTTGCAGGAGCGCGTCGGTGCTGCGCTTGCGCTGCTGGGGTTCCTTGTGCTGCTGGGCGCTGGCGGTATGTGCGAGATCGGGCAGATCATCGGTTACGGCTTGGCCGGGCTGTTCCTGTTCGTTTCCGGCGTATGGCTTGCCCACGGGTTTTACGGGCAGGCCGACAAGGCGGAGTGGCTGCGTGAATCCGTATAAGGACATGACCCTTGCCGCCCGGCGGGCACGGGAAAGCCGCTGGAACGCCAAGACCTGCGCACGGGTGGTTCACCCGCGATTTGGTGAGGTGATCGTGCCGCACACCTCCAACTATGCCGCCATGCTGAACGCGGCGGAGTATTGGGGCTGTGACTGGTTGGAGATCATCGACGATGTGAAAGTTTGGGCAGTTGGGCCGGACGCTGTGCCGGTGAAAATGCCACGCCACGAAAGGAACAGAAGATGAACGGCGCACTTTTGAGCAGCAAGAAGATGGACTACTGCACACCGCAGGGCCTTTTCGATACCCTGAACGCGGAGTTTCATTTTACTTTGGACGCAGCGGCCACGGAAAAAAGCGCAAAATGCAAGCAGTTCTACACCCCGGAAACGGACGGCTTGAAAGCCCCGTGGAATATCGGGGGGGGGCAGTGTGTTTTGCAACCCGCCGTATGGACGAGCGCTTGGGGCATGGGTACGCAAAGCCTATGAGGAGGCACAGGCCGGAACAACGGTGGTTCTGCTGATACCGGCAAGGACAGACACGGCCTATTTCCATGACTACATATACGGGAAAGCGGAAATCCGCTTTTTGCGCGGGCGGCTGCACTTTGAGGACGAGGACGGAAACGGGTTTCCGCCTGCACCGTTCCCGTCGATGGTAGTCGTTTACAACGGAGATCATCAATGATTGAACTAAACCAGTGCTACAACATGGATTGCATGGAGGGCATGGAACAATTCCCGGATGGGTTCTTTGATCTTGCAGTGGTTGACCCGCCGTATTTCAGCGGGCCGGAACGCCGGGGCTATTACGGAAGCAAGGTTAGCAAAATCGGCGTGTACCGCGACTACCCGGCATCACCCGCGTGGGAAATACCGGGGCGGGCGTACTTTGACGAGCTGCGCAGAGTTTCCAAGCACTACATTGTGTGGGGCTGCAACTACTTCAACTATGAGTTCGCACCCGGCAGAATCGTGTGGGACAAATGCAAGAAAGGAACCAGCTTTTCAGACTGTGAGCTGGCCGCAACTGACATATTCAACACCGTGCGCCTGTTCAGGTTCATGTGGAACGGTATGCTGCAAGGCAAGAGCATTGCCGAGGGGCATATCATGCAGGGCAACAAAAAGCTGAACGAGGCGAGAATCCACCCAACGCAAAAGCCGGTGGCGCTGTATGACTGGATTTTTCAGAACTACGCCGCGCCGGGGTGCCGGGTGCTGGACACCCACTTGGGGAGCGGGAGCAGCAGAATTGCCGCTTACGAGGCCGGAGTGGATTTTATCGGGTTTGAGATCGACCCGACCTATTACGCAGCAGAGGAACAGCGCTTTTTGGACTACACCAGCCAAACAAGCCTGTTCCATCTAACATAAACACAGGAGGTCAAGACAATGGAAAGTACCAGTATTTCGGATGTGCGCAGGATGTGCCAGCGCGGCGCGTTCCGGGCGTATGTGCAGGGCGGCAAGGTATTCTTGGAGGATACCGCCACCGGGCAGGTGGTGCCGCTGAACGGCGAGAGCGGCCCGGCCAACACGGAGCGACGGGCAGTACCGCACCGGGAGGACAGGCGCGGCAGCCGCGTGGAGCGGATGTTCGGTGCCCGCGACACTTGGAAAAGCGCCGACCCGGACGCAGACCAAGGGCCGTACAGGGGCTTTTTGATTGTGCAGTGCGAGGAGTGCGGCGCGATCAAGGCGTTTTGCGCCAAGCATGAAACATACGGGTACAAGTGCGGCGAGTGCGGACACGAAACGCCGCTGGAAAAGCTGCGCCCGCTGTTTATGCACTGCAAGTGCGGCAAGAGTTTCAGCTACAAAACCAACCTGACCGCTGACCGGGTGACGCACACCTGCCTTGCCTGCAAAGCGCCGGTGGATTTGGAGCTGAACAGCAGAAAAACCGCCTATGTTACCGTGGGCGAAAGGAGATAAAGAAAATGGCAAAGATTCTGTGCAACTACTTTGGCCTTAGTATGGCCGCCGAGGGCAAGAGCGATTTTGTGGGCAGGCAGGCCGCCGCCTTTTTGGGCTATGTGCAGCAGGATGCGGAGCGCTGCGCCGCAAATTGCGGCAGTGCCGAGGATTTGAGCGCCGCGCCGGAGGAGATCAAGCGGGAAATCCTGCGCAACGACGAGGAACTGCGCCGTAGGGAGCAGACCGCGCCGGGCGTGGAGCATGATGTGGTGGCGATCTACGACAACGCCGGTATTCCCTCCATCATGCACAGGTTCCGCCGCGTGACCAACAAGGAGCTTTTCGGCGGCAGTGACGCGGTACACCCGGCGTTCATCATCGGCGGCGAGGTGTACGACGAAATTTATATTTCCGTCTACGAAAACACCATGATTAACGGCAAGCCGTACAGCCTGCCCTTGCAGGAGCCGGTCACGAATATCACGATGGAGGATTTCGCGCAGGCGTGTTTCTCCAAGGGCGAGGGTTGGCACTGCCTGACGGCGGCGGAGTGGGGCTTGCTGGCTGACACCAGCCTGAAACTGGGCACCCTGCCACACGGAAACACGAATTGTTCCCACTGGCACGGTGACGACAAGGAACAGGGCATTATCATTGAGGACAGCTACAAAACGCTGACCGGCAGCGGCCCGGCTACTTGGACGCACGACCACACGGCCAGCGGTGTACATGATCTTTGCGGCAACATTTGGGAGTTTGCCCGTGGTGTGAGAATCCGCGACGGGGCGCTGTGGGCGGCGGAGAACAACGACGCGGCCCTGCCCGAAACGGATTTGACAGAGTGCGGCGACGGATGGAAACCGATCACGGATGCGGAGGGCCACCCGCTGTATGTTGCGGTGGAAGATAACAAGATCACCTTTAACACCTATCCGAGCATTCACCGTGACTACTGCGGCTGTGTGTGGGGAAATGTGCGGATGAACTGCGACAGTGAGCAGCTGCGGGCGCTGGCCCTGTTTGCCGGGGAGGAAAAGGCCGGGTGCTATGTGGACAGCACAGAGGGCGAATACATACTGATTCGCGGTGGCTACTGGTCCTATGGCGGCCACGCCGGGGTGTTCAATTCCTACCTGGGCAGCCCGCGCTCCGGTGCCAGCGGCGATTTCGGGGGCCGTTCCGCTTATTTCAAGAAGCACTGAAACGCCGGACACTGAAACACTGACCGCCAAGCGATAGCGCGGCGGAGAAATGAGGGCACTATGGAAGTTTTGAAAGCTATTCTCGCCGCGCTGGTTGGCCTGCTGGTGATTTTTGCCTGCATTGCGTGGGCAATCGCCGCCGTGCTGGGGCCGCTGGCAATTATCAAGCTGTGTGCGCTGTGCCTGCTGGGCTGAAAGGAGCCGGGCTATGAAGTTGAGCAAGTTTGTGAAACGAGCCAAGAGCGAAAGTTACTGCGTGGTAATTCATGCGGACGACAGCGGTATTTGGCTGGGCACCCGTTTGGCGCTGTACAACGCCACGGAGCTGCCCTACATGGAGGGCAAGGAACAGGCAGGCGCGGTGCTGGACATTGACAGCAAGGCGTGGGAGAAGATGTTCTTTGACGAAAAATACACCGCACACGCCGGGGCGGACTTTGGCATGAACCTGACAGAAACAGACCCGACGGAGCAGGAGGCGCGGCGGGTGCCGCTGGAAATGTTCTACAAGGGTATGGGGCTGGTTGGCCTTGTGTACGGCAGTGGTGGGGAGCTGATCTTCTACGACGCGGCGCTGATTGCACCGATTGCCGATGTGGTCAAGACCAGCGACTACATACAGACCGTTGTGCGCAAGACTGCTGGCGGTGCGCCGTATGTGGTTATCAAAGACGGGTTTGAGGTGCTGGCCGGGTTTGTGCCCTTGAAGATCATAACCAAGCAGTTCTTGGAGGATTTGAGCGAGTTTGAAAGCGCCTGCGTGAGCCAGTATATGCGGGAGCAGAAACAGGCTTTGGACGCAGCAGACCCGGACAAGCAGGACGAGGGCGCGGAGCAGATCGGGATGGAGGACGGCCATGCAGAGTGAAACCAAGTACACAAAGCAGGACTTGGAAACTATGCGGGCGTGGTCACTTCAACGGAAAATTCAAGTAACGCAAACAAGAATCATTGAGTGGATAGGCCGGTATGACTGGAATGTGTACATTTCATTCAGCGGCGGAAAGGACAGCACGGTTTTGGCGGACTTGACGGCGAGAGCGTATCAAGCCTTTTGGTGCCCGAACCGAAAAGAACCGATCCATTTGGTGTTTGTGAACACGGGGCTTGAATACCCGGAAATCCAGAAGTTCGTAAAGTATTTTGCAAAGTGGCTGGAAAGGCAGTATGAAATCCCCGTTGACCTTAAAGTGCTGACGCCGGAGCTGACTTTCCCGGAAGTGCTGACAAAATACGGCTACCCGGTGATCGGGAAAGAAGTTGCAAAGGTGATCTACTACGCCCGGCACGGTTCACAATGGGCACTAAACCGGCTGGACGGGCTGGACAAGCGCGGAAAGCCAAGCAAATTCAAGGAACGCTACAAGAAGTACAAGTTCATGGTCGAGGCACCGTTTTCAACTTCGCAATTATGTTGTGATGTTATGAAGAAAGGCCCGGCCAAGAAGTACGAAAAGGAAACCGGGCGCAAGCCGATAGTTGCCACTATGACCGAGGAATCGGAACAGCGGAAAGCATCGTGGCTGCGGTACGGCTGTAATTCGTTCGATTCAGAACGGCCCATGTCAAAGCCGATGTCATTTTGGACAGAGCAAGATGTGCTGCAATACCTGAAACAGACCGGCATACCCTATGCGCCAGTGTACGGCGAGATCGTGGAAGAAAATATGCAGTTGCAGATGTTCGACGAGGAGTTCCCGCCGAAATTGACTACGACGGGCTGCGACAGAACAGGTTGTATGTACTGTATGTTCGGGATTATGAGCGACAAGGAGCCGAACAGGTTCCAGCGCATGAAGCAGACACACCCGGCGCAGTACAAATACTGCATATACGGCGGGCACTTTGAAAACGGCGAGTTAAAGCCGGATAAAACGGGCCTTGGCCTTGGCAAAATCCTTGATTACATCGGCAAGCCCTATTGAGGGCAAAAAACAGAATAGGCATTGCAGGCCGGGCGTGGAGCGGGGTTGCGCCACGCCCGGCTGCTTGATTTTTTAGCCTTGCCGCGCTGCGGCGGGCTAAAAAAATACCGCCTTGGGCGGCTTGGGGCTGGTATATCAGCATTAAGTTAAGCACCACGGCAGAAATGCCGGGGAAAGGGGTCAAGGGGGAAACGAGGGCGGCGGGCACTGCCTGACCAACAGCAGGACGGAGAGAGAGCCGCCCGGTGTTTCCCCTTGCCTGCGGAGCAGAGTGTGGTATTCCAGCAAGAAGAAAATAATACAGGGGTGCGGGGGTGTAGCCACCGCATGGGAAGTAACCACCTTGGGAGAGGGGCAAAAGCTGTGAAGTCGATCTATTACAGAGAGCAAAAGCACATCTGCGGCAAGAGTTATGCCACCGCCCCCTACATGGAGGTTGATCTATACCCTGTGACACCCAAGCAGCACAAAGCAAGCCGCCGCGCCAAGCGCAAGGAGGCCAGCACCCTTGCGCAGCAGACCTACAACGACAACAGGGCCAAGCGCTACCATGTGCAGCTTGTCAACGCCAACTTCGGCAAGGGGGATTTTTCGTGGACGGGCACCTATGACGACGACCACCACCCGGAGCCGGGCGACACGGCCAAGGCTGACCGCGATTTGACGAACTACATAAAGCGCTTGTACCGTTGGTGCGATAAGAACGGCGTACAGCGCCCCAAGTGGGTTGCCGCCACAGAGTATTGCACCGTGCAGGAGGATGGCACAGCCTGCGGGCGGCACCACCACCACGCGATCATACAGCACACCGACGGCCTGACCCGTGATGTGCTGGAACAGCTATGGGCAGACAAGGCCGGGCAGATCGGCTTTACCCGCTGTGAATACTTGGATGTTGACCACGGCAGCGTCGAAAGTCTTGTGCGGTATATCAGCAAGAACAAGCGGTGCGCCCGGAGCTGGCGGCAGAGCCGTGGCCTTGAAAAGCCGAAAACACCGCCGCCGAATGATACCAAGTGGAGCCGCAAGAAGCTGGACGAGGCAAGCACCCTGTACATCGACGATGTGGCGTACTGGGAGCGGAAATACCCCGGCTACACCCTGAACCGGGTGGAAACGCGGGTAAGCAATGCCGGGTGGCGGCACACCACCGTGATTATGCGCCGGGCGGAGTGCCGGAATGACGCACCGGGGCGCAAGGTTACGCCGAGAATGAACAGGTAAGAAAGGGCATGGGTCTATGCTGCGCATGAAAAAAGCTATCGTGATTTGCCGGGAGGTCAACAGGCAGACCGGGCAAATTGCCGTGTATGTGGTTCCGATGGAGATTGACGAACACACGGTTGTGCGTTTGAGCCTGCGGTCAATGTTCAACCCGGAGCTGCGCTATTTCTTTGTGTATGAAGATGTCTACCAAGAACAGAAACAGGAAATCACCGCCATGCTGAAACGCCGGAATATTACCAAGCAGGAGGTTGACAGCGTGTACGGGATTGCAGAAGTTGGGAGGTAACGACTATGGACAACAAGGAACGCTTTATTGAGATTTTCACCTCACAGATTCACAGACCGGGCGCGGCGGAGCTGCTGGAATGGCTGGAAAGCACGGACTTTTTCGAGGCACCGGCCAGCACCCACTACCACGGCAGCTACCCCGGCGGGCTGGTGGAGCATAGCCTGAATGTGTACTATGAACTGATCGGCGCGGGGCGGGTGCCGGGTGTGCCCACGGCGGAAACCTATGCCGTTGTGGCGCTGCTGCATGACATTTGCAAGGCGGATTTCTATGCCCAAAGCACAAGAAATCAGAAGAATAGCGACGGTGAGTGGGAAACTGTGCCCTGCTATACCGTGCGCGAAAAATTCCCGTTCGGTCACGGGGAGAAGTCTGCCTTTTTGGCGCAGCGCTTTATGCCGCTGACCGACGCCGAGGCGCTGGCTATCCGTTGGCACATGGGCGCGTATGACGACGCTGCCAAGGGCGGGAGCAAGGTGTTGTCCGCCGCTATGGCCGCAACGCCGCTTGTCTATGCACTCCATGCCGCCGATATGCGGGCGGAACAGAAAGAGAACGCGCAGCAATGAACATGGAGTTGGACGACCTGCCCCCGCGCTACCGTGCGCAGGCAGAACAGCAGCTTGCCGCCCGGAAACGCCGTGCCGCTGACCCGCTGGCCGAGGCGGTGAAGCAGGCCAAGGCGGTAGGCCGGGATTTTGACAGCCGGGGCGAGTATGAATTTTACACGGGAACCGTGCTGCCAAAGATAGCGCGGGGCGAGATTGTGGCGTGTGAGCAGCACCCCGCGTTCCCGCTGTTCCCGGCGGGTGAATACGACACCATGAAGCTGCGCCCCATACGCTACACGGCGGACTTTAGGCTGACCTATGCCGACGGCACCGTTGAGATCGTGGAGATCAAGAGCAAGTTTGTCCGCCGTATGCAGCGCGACTATCCTGTGCGGCGGCGGGTGTTTTTGGAACAGATTGCCCGCCCGGCGGGGTGGAAGTTCACCGAGATCATCACCGCCGAGGACAAAGACGACTTGAAACGCTGGCGAGAGCTGGCAAAGGAGGGCTGAACCCATGAAAAACCAAGAAAAACGCCCGTGCCCGCTGTGTGAGCGGCACCAGCGCATGGAAACCACCAGTGGTATGTTGTTTTGGATGGAGTGGGGCGAGGACGGCAACCCGCGCCTATGCACCGATACCCTGCACGACGGCGGCGGGCTGAATGTGCTGTGTATTGATTTTTGCCCGCTTTGTGGGCGGGAAGTGGAAAAACAGGAGGCTTTGGGATGAAAAGACGGCATACTACACCGCGTTATTTCGCCCGGAACGCTGCCATACAGGCGCAGCGGCGCTTTTTGCGTACCCGCAAGACCGAGGCGGAACGGCTGGACGATCACCGGGAAGAAACGGGCAATGTGCTGATTGTGTGCATTTTGGCGGCAATCTATGACAAATACGGCATTGGAGAAATGCGTTTGCGGCGCGTTGTGGACTGTGCCAACGAGTTTTCGGCCAAGTATGCGTTGGACAAGCAGGTGCGCGGCGAAAAGCAGGCCAAGGCCACGCTGGCCGCTGCGGTGCAGCAGATCATGCCGCCGTTTCTGCTGCCTGCGCTGTCTGCCCCCAAGACGGAGCGGGAGGCCGTGCAGCTGGCCGCCCGGCGTGAGGCGGCGGACACGGTTATGAAAATCTATGTGCAGGCCATGCACAAGGCGCTGGGCTTTGGCGCTGACCGCGTGGCCGTGGTGGTGGAAGAAACCGAGAACAATTTCCGCCAGTTTGGCGAGTGTACCAAGGACGGCGAGTATTACGGGTACGCCGTGCTGGCGCGGAAGATCGGGCAGATCATACACGACACGGTGGAGGTGGACACCAGCGGAGCAACGGAGCCGGTTTTCGGCAAGACGCTGTTCTGACTTACAGGCAATGGAGGTGCTGGGTATGCGGAGCGAAACAGTAAAGCATATCGTCAAATATTACGGGGGAATCCCGGAGGCTATCAAGCTGCTTAAACGGGAGCGTGACGCGCTGGAAGATGAATATAACGGCTTGGGCGGCCTTGCTATGGACGGTATGCCGCATAGTTCGGCACCCGGCAACCCAACCGAGGCGCTGGCCGTGCGCGTGATCGAAAACGGCGTGAAGAACCGCCTGCAGGAAATCAGCGTTCAGGTGGAAGTCTTGGAGGGCGACGCGGCCAACATCCGGGGCGCACTGGACGCGGTGAACGGTAAGTACAAGTCGGTCATAATCATGCGGCTGATTCGTGGGTACAGTTGGACAAAAATTTCCGGCAAGCTGGGTGTGCCGGACAGCACGGCGCGGAACTGGCACGGCAGGGCCGTGGAACGGCTGGGCGAGGTGCTGGAAGATGTGCCGATGGTGGACGAGTTGGCCGAGCGGGCCACGCGCGCGCGTACATAATATGCGCCGGGAAAAATCCCGTAAAAATCGCCACTGCCCGGCGGGATTTTTTGCGTGTAAAAACCTCTCTTTTGGAGCGGGAAACACGGCGGGAAAACTGGTCGAAAAAGTGTTTTGGTCAAAAGATTTCACCCGGCGGGCGTAACCTTTTCCGCTGATCGGGAAAAGCCGCTGGAAAAACAATTTGCGAATAGGAGGAATAAGGCGTGAAAGCGGAGCGGGATTTTAAGCTGGTTTGCACCGGCGGGCCGTATGGCGACTGCTGCTGTTCGTATGCTGTGGAGCTGCGCGGAGAATGGACGGTGCAGGAGCTTGTAAAAGCCGTTTTGGAAAGAAACCCGTGCGAATGGGGCTTTTTCTACATCCAAAGGGCCGGGCAAAAGTGGTACGAGGCGCAGGCGAAGATTGAGTATCAATATGGAAATCTGAAAAGCACTGTGCCGGAGAAAATCGCTCGTAAGAAAATAAAGCGTGTACACAGCAACGGCGGGTGGTCGTTGATGGACTACTGGATAGAAACATAAAGGCCCGGCGGGTAGCCGGGTAAAGGAGGCGCGTTTTTGTGAAAAGGCTTGTAAGCCGGGTGCTTGCCCGGCGTGTTGTGGCAGAAGTTGAACAGGTATGCGGCTTGAAAATGCCGTTGGAGAGTACAAGGCAGCTTGTGGAGCAACAGAACTGGCGAAAAATCGCGTATATTACGGCAGACTGTTTTGTGGTGCGCCCGCTGCGGCGCTGGCTGAAACGGAGGCATGAAAAGTGAAATTGTGTGACAGGTGCAGGGTGCCCGGCTGCCTGCTGGACTATGGCGGCAAGGCTTGCCAAGAGGCACGAAAGAAGCATTGCCCGGATGTGGTTTTTACCCATGCGGACAAGATCAGGGAAATGGACGACGAGGCGCTGGCGGTTGCGATCATGTGCCCGCACGACGACGATAAATGCCCCGGCCCCGGTGACGCGAAAACCTGCATAAAGTGCTGCTTGGACTGGCTGCGGGAATCGGCGGAAGGGTAAGCATGGCGCAGATCGTGACGGCGCAGTTTGTGGGGCAGACATCTTGCGGGTTTGTCAGCAAGAAATACTATGAAATCGAGATCAGCGCCGGGCGGAGCGGGTGTTTGTGTGTGCGGGATGTGCAGGGGCAAGGCTTTTGCCCGTATTCCACGCTGGCCGCCCTGCGGAGAAACTGGAAGATCATCGACAACGAAAAAACGCCCGGCGGTGAACCGGGCAGAAATGAGGCAGGATATGAACGAGGATATTTTGACCCACGGTGAAACCATGAGCGAGGAGCAGCTTTTGGAGGGATTGCGTAAAACCCCCGAACTGAAACGGCGCTTGGTCATGATGGCACAGGCCGAAAGTGCCGTCAGGCTGGCGCACGATCTTCAAAATGCCAACTGGTGAGCGATAAATCCACATAATAGCTAAACCTCCAAAATTGTTTTGTGCAATGCCTATAATACAGCGATTTTAGGCAAAAAACAACAGGAAAACACCCCCGGCGGGCCGTGTGGCCTTGGCTGGGGGTGTTGCTGTTTGCGCAGGTTTTGTGATCGTGGCGGGCGGTTTTGTGTCCGGGGCGGGGTTATTTGTGATCGTCGGGGTCTGTTTCGTGATCGGCGGGCGGGTTGCCGGTCAAGGACGGCGGCAGGCCGTTTTCATCCAGCGGGCCGGTGTATTCTGTGAGGTCAATCAAGGTCACTTCCGGCGGCGGGGGTATGAGCTTATAATATTTGCCGTTTTCGTAGTGCAGATCGGTCACGCCGTCATACCATGCAATATCCCCGTGTTGGGCTTGGGCGGCCTCCATGCTTTGCTGTGCCTGCGCTTCGGTCAGACCGTCGAACAGCAGGCGGGCACCGTCGGCAAACTGGGCAACAAGACGGTAAGGCGGATAAACGGCCATGTTTTCGTTATTCATGCGTTGCACCCTTTCGTTTTGTGTTTTGTGATGGGTCTATTATACCACGCAATGCCCCGGCGGTGAACCGGGGCGGCGCGGTGTTTTTGTTTTGGGGTTGTTATCCGGGGCACAATTTACAGGCCAAGCACCCGGCGGGCGGCGTATTCGGCATTTTGTGTTAGCTGGCGCTGCCATGCTTTGTTGCGGGGCGACCAGCGAAAACCGTTGGATTTGAGAGCGTCGCGGGTGTCTGCGTCGGGGATTTCGTCGAACAGGATTTGCAGGCGGTTTTCTTCGGCGTTGCGCACGATCTCGCCGCCGTCAAATTTCGTGGTGTTGTCGGGCTGCTGGGCGGCGGTTTGCAGTTTGTCCAGATCGGCAAGGCGGGCTTGTACGCGCTTGATCTTGCCGCGCAGGCTGGACAGCTCAAAATCCCCGTAGGGCTTGCCGTACAGTTTGATGGAAAATGCTTCGGGGTCGGTGATCGCGTCGGCCTGTTCGTCGGTCAGGCTGGCATAGCCGCGCAGGGTTTTGTGCTTGCGGTAGTAGGCATTGGCGGCCTTGCAATAATCAAGGGCGTTTTGTTCCTGTTGCAAGCGGTCTTGGAGCAGTTCGCGGGCGTGGGGGTCGGTCAGGTCTACCGCGCCGGTGCCCACGCTGCGGATTTTGTCAAGGATAGCGTCAATCTCCTTGTACTCCTGCCAAAGAGATTCGCGGCGGGCGTTCTGCTTTTGCTTTTTGCGCACCGGGAAGTTGCTGCCGCCGCAAACGAGGATGGAGGGGCAGGCCGATTCGTTGCGGTAATAGGCGTTGTAGTAGTCGGCAAGGCGGCGGGCATAGCGGTCAAGCAGGGCGTCCAGCTTGTCGTGATAGTAGGGGCTGATCTTGGCTTTTCGTGCCTGTACCAGTGCGGCGGCCTTGTCCACGGCGGCGCGGTATTCTTCCGTAGCGCTGCCGGGGCGGTAGTCGCTCATAGAATTAACATCGTTCGCACGGCGGGCGGTTTGTTCGTTGATTTCGTAGTATTGCATTTTGTGTGCCTCCTGTTTTGTGTTTTGGGTAATGGGAACGGGCCGATTTACAACTGGCCCGGCGTGGCGTTGTGCCGCTGGGGGCTGCCGTGTGGTCTTATGCCCGGCGGCGGTGCCCATTGCGCAGGGCTGGCGGGGCTTGTTTTTGTGGTGATAAGCTGCCCGTAAACCGTGCCGGGGCCGCCCGGCGGCGGGTACAATCTGTTTTGTGGGGAGGTGTACCGGCTCCCGTTGGACTTATGCCAGCACCCCGGCGGGCTGGCGGCCATTGTTGGCGATGGGTGCGCGTTGTGAGTTCGTGCCGGGCTTGTGATCGTGTTTGTTACCCATGAGCGCCCACCCCTTGCAGGGTGGCCGGGCTTGCACCGGCGGCGCGTTGTGCGTCGGCCTTGCGGGTCAATCAAGGCAAGTTTCACGCTTGATTTTGTACTGCGCCTTGATTTTGTCATAGGCGCGGAGCGTGACCATGTAGGTGCCCTGCTCTGAGTCGTAGGTAATGCCGCGCCCGTGGAGCGGGGGCAGGCCGTCACGCAGGGGGCGCAGAAAGTAGTGCTTGCCATAGTAGGCAAGATCGGCGGCGTAGTCGCAGCCCGTGGGGGCCTGCTGCATTTCGTAGCAGTAGGAATACTCGCCGGGGGCGGTGGCCTGTACGGCGGGGGTCTTGGCGGCCTCCAATGCGTCATAATCGGGGGCGTAGCCGTAAACCTCGCCGGTGCTGGGGTCGTAGCGGGAAACGGAAAAATCCGGGATGAAAAGTGCCGTGTTTGCGCCGATCTGCTGGGAGTAACCACCGGGAACCGGGGCAAAGGTGCCGGGAATTTTGCGTTCTGTTGCTGCCATTGTGAAAGCCTCCTGTTTTGTGCTGTGTTTTGTGTGGGTGGTTTTGTGTACCCATGAGCGCCCGCCCCTTGCAGGGTGGCCGGGCTTGCACCGGCGGCGCGTTATGCGTCGGCCTTGCGGGTTGCGTGGGTTAGAACATGGAAATTTGCTCACATTCTGCGGCGGGCTGTGCCGGGGCGGGAGCTGCGGCGGCCTGCTGCGCCGCCTTGCGGGCCTTGCGTTCGTCGGCCAGCTTTTTGTTATAGGCGGCGATCTCCTCCGGGGTCTTGGCCTTGGGGGCGTCGTCCTGCCCGGCGGGCTTGACCTGATCGAGAGTGAACAAGTGCGCCTTGGCCATGTAGTAATGCGGGTCGGGGGCGTCGGCGTCGGGGCCGTTCTGCCCGGCCTTGGCGGCCTCTGCGCGGGCGGCCTTGGCGGCCTTGCCGGGGCGCTCGGTGTACTTCCACAGATCGCAGGTAATGGCGGCGTGTTCGCCGCGCTTGACGGAGTAGCCCGCCTTTTTCCACTCTGCAAAGGTGTGAATGGGCAAGCAGCCCTTGGCGGCCACGATGGCCTGCGCCTCTGCCTTGGTGTAAATGCCGTGTGCGATTGCCTGATTGATGATGATCTCGTTGTTAGTCATGGTGAAAACCTCCAAAATATTTTTTATTAGATCGGCCCGGCGGGCTTGCAGCGGGCCGGATGTTTTGATAAAATGGGGGTAGCCGCTGACAGGAGCGGCCACCCTTGCAGGGTGTTAGGCTTGGCGGCTTTGACGGGTGCCAAGCCTATTTTTTATTTCCCTGCGGTGTTGGTGGGCGGTGTCGTGCCTGCAATGTATTTCAGGCAGTCAAGCACCTGCGCCGGTGTCATGCCTTGCGCCCGGAGCCAATCGGCCAGCCGGTCAAGCTCTTTTGCTGTCGTGTCGTTCACGGTGTCCTTTCTCCTCCTGTCCGGGTATTCAGCTTGCAACCCTGTTGCGTGTCGCTTGCTGTGCCTGTATGGTAGCACGCAACAGGGTGGCTTGTCAAGCCCTGTTGCGTGCTTTCTGCGTTTTGCACAAAATCCCGTTGCGTGCTTTGTGCAAGTTGCACTGTTGCGTGTTTTTGATTTATAATATATAATAAAACTATCCCCAAAATAGGAGGCTAACAGATGGCAGTATCAGAGAATAAGCGAAAAAATAACGATAATTACAACAAGAAATGCGATTATATCAGCATTAGGCCACTGAAAGAACGCGGCGAGCAGATCAGGCAGGCGGCCAAGCTGGCCGGGCAAAGTCTGCAAGGGTACATCTTGCAGGCCTGCGCCGAACGCATGGAGCGCGACGGCCTGCCCATCGACCAGCCCGCCGCCGATGAAGAAAAATAAAACAGATCAGCACAAAAGCCCCTGCAAGCTCACCGCCTGCAAGGGCTTTTCTTTTTCCCACTATTCACACCACCCCACCAGCCAGCAGGCCGCCCACCACCAGCAGCACCGGGCAGCAGCTCACCAGCCAGCACCACACCACCGCCACACCAGCACCAGCCCCAACACCGACAGCCAGCACACCGCACACACCCAAACACATAACACCCGGCGGAACACCAGCGGCCAGCACCGCCGCCCGGCAGGCCGCCGCGCCGACGATTACCAGCGGAACGCCCGCCCGCGCCGCCTGCGAAGTTACTAAACGCCCGCGCACTATACCGCCCGCGCGGTAATTACTAAACGCGCCTGTACGCACCCGCGCCCGCCCGTGCGCGGTAGGTACTGCGCGCGCGTACATTTAGCTTTGCGGGTTCGAGAGCGCAAAAGTTGGGTAGGTATGAGGGCGTTTTTTCACTTCCCCTTGGGCCGGACGGAAAAAGTAAGGGGGGGTCAAAAAATAAAAATGGGCAAAAAAATAAAGGCAAGCACAGGTTTGTGCAAGCCTTTTTCAATCCTGCATATCGCCGGTGAGCCATTCAATGGTCACGCCGAGAACACGGGCAAATATGACAAGTTCATAATCGGTTACAAAGCGCAGACCGGTTTCTATGCGGCTGACGGCCTCGCGCCCGATGGACAGACCGGCAAGCTGTAACTTGGCGGCCAGCGCGTCTTGCGACAACCTTTGCGCGGTGCGGGCTTGGTGGATTCTATCGCCGGAGATATTGGCCTTGCCATCGTATGTGTAAATCTTCAAACCTTTTCACCTCGCTTTACTTGACAATAGCATTTTTTACGCTTAATCTTGTAATAAAGATTTACAAAACATAAAAAAGCATAGAAAAAAGTAAAAATGATTTACAAATGAAGCGGAGGCCGGGCAATATGAAAAAGCAGCAGGAACGGAGAAGCGGGCGGAAATGGCGAGTTGCATTGGTGGCGGCGGCGCTGGGCTTGGCACTGGCCGGGTGCAGCGCGAGTGCAGCCAGCAGCTACGAACACGAATGGGAGGCGGCGACCTGCGAAACGCCGCGCGTGTGCAAGACCTGCGGTGAAACGGACGGCGAACCGCTGGGCCATACTTGGCAGGAGGCCACCTGCCTTGCCCCAAAGACCTGCACGGTTTGCGGTAAAACGGAGGGCAAGAAATCAGAAGATCATGTGTGGAGTGAGGCTACCTGCACGGAGCGGGAAAAGTGTGTGCTTTGTGGCAGAGTGAATTTCCACACGGAACCGCTGGGGCATGACTGGATTGCACCGACATTGGAGGCACCATATACCTGCGCCCGGTGCGGAGAACAGCAGGGAGAGCCGCTGAAACTAAGCGCGTTTAACCGTGGGCACAACGGCAAGTGGGAGGCGCACCCGACAAAGGAACAGTATGTTGGCATGAGTGGCTATGTTGCAGTTACACACTCCTATGCGTACTCGACGAAAGACAGCCCTTATGAAAACAACTGGCTTGCAGCACCGTGGTATGCAACTACCTACGAAAAAGACAAGCAGTTTTTTAACCCGGTTGGAACGGTGGAACATAAAACGCCGGTCACTGTGATCGGGCAGGAGTTGACGGACTGGCAAAGCGGGGTTTGTTGCTATCATGGATTTCTTTTGGTGGAGCGGGTGGACAATGGAGAACAATTTTATATTTCCGTGACGGACTTTGTAACGGAACCGTATTGGGAGGTTACAAACGCAAACGATGTAGGGGCTGGAAACCCGTGCCTTGCCGTGTACCACCAGCGCAGCGACTACTACCCGGTAGACCGCGATGGGAAAAAATACAATGCGGCGGACGGTGAAGTGGTAATGATATTCGGCGCTACAAACTGGGGTGGCATAGACAGAGAAACAAACCAAGTAGATGTTCTTGGGGCAAATGGCCGGGGGTTCTTCAACGCGGAGGATTTGACGGTGATCTACTAAGCACCGGGCACAGAAAAAATATTTTTTGAAAGTTAGCAACTTTGACAGGTTTTGTGTGGTATATTAGTAGCATGAAAATATAAAGGCTCGTGGCGGGAACGCTGCGGGCCTTTTGTTTTGGGCCTGCCCGGCGGGGTGGGCTTTACTTTTTGGAGGTGTAGAATGCCGAAGCGGAGCGAGAAGCGCGACACCGCCAAGGCTGAATACATCGCCAAGAAGAAAAAGGGCGAGGAAGTAAGCCTGCGGGCGCTGGCCAGGGAGCTGGGTGTGAGTTACCAAACCCTGCGCAACTGGAAAGCGGCGGACAAGTGGGAAGAAGCGTTACCCAAGAAAAAGCGCGGCGGGCAGCCGGGCAACCAAAACAGCAAGGGCAAGCGCAATGCAGCAGGCAGCCACGACGGTGCGCCGCCCGGCAATAAGAACGCAGAGAAAGACGGAGCGTATAGCACCGTCTTTTTTGATATGCTTTCTGCCGAAGAATTGAAGATCACCGAGAGTGTGCCGCTGGGCGGGCGCGAGGCGCTGGAACATGAAATGAAGATTTTGAAGTTCCGCGAACACAAGATACTGGCAAAGATTGCCGAGTATGAGAGCCAGCCGGAGGACGCGCTGTTTGTGAGCAGCCTTTTGGATATGCGCACCCCCGGCGGGCGGGGCAAGGACAAAAAAGACGGTGCCAACCAAACCATGGGTATGTACAGCAAGGACAGCGCCTTTAGCCGGGTGCTGAAATTGCAGGAAGCGCTATACAAGGTGCAGGGCCGCATTGCCAAGATTGCGGACAGCCTGCGGGCCTTGGAGGAGAGCGACAGGCGCATGGAGCTGGAAAAGCAGCGGCTTGAAATTTTGCGCATGAGAGCCACCGGCGCGGTGGATGTGCCCGACCCCGACGGGACGGCGACAGATGATCTTGACGCGCCTTTGGAGGAGGACACGGAGGAATGACACTGTACACCAGCAAGGTTATTGCCCAGTGGTTATGCCTGACCGAACGCCGGGTGCGGCAGTTACGCGACGAGGGCGTGATTGTGGAGGCAAGACCGGGGCTGTATGAGCTGCAACCCACCGTGGCCCGGTACATCAAGTATTTGGGCGGAGCGGGAAAAGAAAGTCTGAACACCGAGCGCATGAAGCTGACCGCCGAAAAGCGGAAAGCAGCGGAAATGGACAACGACCTGCGCCGGGGCGATTTGCACAGTACGCAGGATATTGAGAAAGGCATACAGACCATGTGCCTGAATATCCGCAGCCGGTTTTTGGCTATGCCTGCCAAGCTATCGCCTACGCTGGCGGCTATGGACGGAAACCAAGCCGCTATTTTTGACGAAATGAAAAAGGCTATCGACGAAACGCTGGAAGAATTGAGCGACTACCGCGTGGCCTTTGCTGTGGAGGACACTGCCGATGAAAGGACAGAAGAAAAATAAAGACCCCTGCGCGGGGTGCGTGTGAAAAATTTGGACAGGCGACGAAAGAGGTCTGTGCTTTTTCCCGGATTGCAGGCGAAAGGAGTACGACAGACTGTGGGGTAGCAAAAAAGCAAAAGCTGCTGGAAATACCGCAGGCGACAATGGAAATGCTGGCGCGGTGTGTGGCAACGCTGAAACCGCCCCCGGAGCTGACACTATCCCAATGGGCTGACCGCTACCGTATGTTGAGCGCGGAGAGCAGCGCCGAGCCGGGGCGGTGGCACACCGACAAGGCACCGTACCAGCGGGAGATCATGGACGCCATAGGTGATGCGCACATACGGCGGGTAGTTATCATGTGCGCGGCGCAGTTGGGCAAGACCGAACTGCTGCTGAACATCCTTGGCTATTTTATGGCCTATGCCCCCGCGCCCATCTTGGTTATGCAGCCGACCTTGGACATGGGGCAGACATTCAGCAAAGACCGCTTGGCCCCGATGATACGCGACACGCCGGTGCTGCGCGGGCTGGTGGATGTGAAAAGCCGATACGCCGGGAACACGATCTTGAAAAAGAATTTCCCCGGCGGGCACATCACCATAGTGGGCGCGAACAGCGCCACCGGCCTTGCCAGCCGTCCTATTAAAGTGCTGCTGGCCGACGAGGTAGACCGCTACCCCGGCAGCGCCGGAACCGAGGGCGACCCGTTGAGCCTTGCCCAAAAGCGCCAAACAACATTTTGGGATAAGAAAACGGTTATGGTATCGACCCCGGTTATCAAGGGGCACAGCCGCATTGAAACCGAGTACAACCAATCCACCCGCGAGGAATGGAATGTGCCGTGCCCGGAGTGCGGGCATTACCAGCCCTTTGTGTGGGCAAACCTGATCTTTGACCCGGACGACCTGCAAAAAGAGATCGTTTACAAATGCGAACGCTGCGGGTGCGTGGCGAACGAATACCGCTGGAAACAGCAGAGCCAGCAGGGCCGCTTTGTGGCGGAAAACCCCGGCGCAGAAACGCGGGGGTTCCACCTGAACACGCTTGCCTCCACCTTTTGCGGATGGAAAGAGATCGTGCAGAAATTCATAGTGGCGAAAGAACAGCTTGACCAAGGAAACCCGGAGGGCATGAAGGTTTGGGTAAATACCGAACTGGGTGAAACTTGGGAGGAGCGGGGCGAACAGGTGGAGGACACCGAACTGTTCAACCGCCGCGAGATTTACGACGCGGTGGTGCCCGAAGAAGTGCTTGTGCTTACCGCCGGTGTGGATGTGCAGGATGACCGCTTTGAGGTTGAGATCGTGGGTTGGGGCGTTGGCAAGGAAAGCTGGGGAATCCGATACCAAAAGATTTACGGCGATATGCTGAAAGAACAGGTGTGGGAGGACTTGGACGCTTTTTTGCAGACCGTGTGGTGCAAAAAGGACGGAACCGCGCTGCGCATTATAAGCTGCTGCATTGACAGCGGCGGCCACCACACCGACCAAGTGTACCGCTTTACCAAGGAACGGTACGAGCGCGGCGTGTGGGCGATAAAGGGCAAGGGCGGTGCCGAGGTGCCCTACATCCGCAACCCCACCACCAACAACCGTGTGAAAACGCCGCTGTTCATCATTGGCGTGGACGCAGGCAAGGCGCTGTTATACCAGCGGTTGCGCCACAACACCAAGGGGCCGAACTACTGCCACTTTCCCGCGAACGAAGAAGCCGGGTACGATGAAACCTACTTTAAGGGCCTGACCAGTGAGAAGATGGTGGTGCGGTTCCGCAAGGGGCGCAGCGTTACCGTGTGGGAGCTGAAAGACAGCAAGTACAAGCGCAACGAACCGCTTGACCTGCGCAACTATGCCACCGCCGCTTTAGAGATTGCCAACCCCGTGCTGGCAAAGCCGGAGCCGGGCATGGCGCAAAGACCCCGGCGGGCAGGCCGCCGCCGCATTACAGGAGGTATTTAATGGCTATTTTTTCAAAAGAAATGTGCCGGCAGAAATTGAATACATGGCTTGCGGCGGAGGAAAGTGTAGCCACCGGGCAAAGCTATCAAATCGGCACAAGAATGTTGACGCGGGCAGACCTGAAACAAATCCGCGAGGAAATGGAATATTGGGCACAAAAATTATCCGAGGCGGAGGCCGAGGAAAAGAACGGCGGACGCAACCGCCTGTACCACTTTGTTGCCCGTGATGTGTGAGGGAGGGCGACACCGTGAATGTATTTGACAGAGCCGTGGCCGCCGTGGCCCCGGTACACGCCGCCAAGCGGGCAGCCGCCCGCGCCGCGCTGAAAATCATTGACAGCGGGTACGGCAACTACGGGGCAAACCTGACCAAGAAATCCTTGCGAGGGTGGGAGTTTTACGGTGGCAGCGCCAAGGAAGATATTGAGGACAATATCGACATACTGCGCCAGCGCAGCCGCGACGCCTACATGGGAATCCCAACGGCCAGCGCCGCACTGAAAACCATGCGCACGAATGTGATTGCAGGCGGACTTATGCCTGCGCCGCAGATCGACGCGGAGTTTCTGGGGCTGACCCCGGAGGACGCCGAAAAACTGCAAGCGCAGATCGTGCGAGAGTTTGCCCTTTGGGCGGACACGCCGGTGTGCGACGCTGACCGGGTGGACAACTTTTACAAACTGCAACAGCTAACTTTTTTGAGTTATGCCATGAATGGTGACGCCATTGTGCTGCTGCCCACCAAGGAGCAGACCGGGCAGCCGTACAGCCTGCGGGTGAGGTTGGTGGAGGCTGACCGGGTTTGCAGCCCGGACAGCTTTGACCGGCTGGTGCCCTGCACGGTGCAGGGCCATGATGTGCATTGCCTTGTGCAGGGCGTGGAAACGGACGCCGACGGCATGGTGGTAGCCTACTGGGTATGTGACCGCCACCCGCTGGCAAGCAACGCCTACACCAGCGGCGGGCCGCACTGGACGCGGGTTGAAGCCTACACCAAGACCACCGGGCGACGGAATGTACTTCATGTGATGAACCGGGAGCGGGCCGGACAGCGGCGCGGTGTGCCCATGCTGGCCCCGGTGCTGGAAGCCCTGAAACAGTTGGGCCGCTACACGGACGCCGAAATCACGGCGGCGGTGCTTAGTGCCATGTTTACCGTGTTTGTGAAGCAGGGCGTGGCAAGCGACGCCCGCCCGTTTGGCGAAATGCTGCCGCCGGATATGCTGATCGACGCGCAAGACCAAAGCAGCATTGAGCTTGGCCCCGGTGCTATATTGAGCCTAAACCCCGGCGAGGATGTGGAGTTTGCAGACCCAAAGCACCCGAACACCGGGTATGACGCCTTTACCAATGCGCTGATACGGCAGATCGGCGCGGCGCTGGAAATCCCGCCGGAGGTGCTGTTTAAGCAGTTTACGACGAGTTACAGCGCGGCGCGTGGTGCGCTGAACGAGTTTTGGCGCACTTGCAGTATGCAGCGCGATTGGTTCACCGATGATTTTTGCCAGCCGATCTACGAGGAATGGTTTGCCGAGGCAGTGGCGCGGGGCCGCATTGCGGCACCGGGCTTTTTTGCTGACCCGGCAATCCGCAAGGCATACACAGCCTGTGCGTGGAACGGCCCGGCCCGCACCAACCTGAACCCCGTGCAGGAGGTGGACGCCGCTGTGAAGCGTGTGGACGCCGGATTCAGCACGGCGCAGGAGGAAACGGCCACCATGACCGGCGGCGACTATAACCGCAATATCCGCCAGCGCGTGATCGAAGCCAAGCGCAAGCGGGAGGTTGACGAGATCACGAACCCGCAGGCAAAGCCGCTCGGCGGGCAACAGGAGGAATGACAATGCCTAAGAAGTTTTGGCAGTTTAGAAACCAAGAGGCAGACAGCGCGGAACTGCTGTTGTACGGCGATATTTCGGACAGCAGTTGGTGGGGCGACGAAGTGACCCCCAAGACCTTTGCCGACGAGTTGAACGCGCTGGGGCCGCTGACGAGCCTGACGGTGCGTATCAATTCCGGCGGCGGTGATGTGTTTGCTGCACAGACCATTGGCAATTTGCTGGAACAGCACACCGCGCAGGTGACGGCCCGCATTGACGGGCTGTGTGCCAGCGCCGCCACGATCATTGCCTGCCACTGCGACAAGGTGGTGGCAGCCAATGACAGCACCTACATGATACACCCGGTACGGATGGGCATTTTTGATTTTGCCGACGCCGTGACCTTGCAGCAGTACATTGGTGCGCTGAATACCATACGCGAAAACATCCTGAACCTGTACACCAAAAAGACGGGCCGGGAAAAGGACGAAGTGGCCGCGTGGATGGACGCTACAAGCTGGTGGACGGGCGAGGAGGCTAAGACCAACGGCTTTGTGGACGAACTGGTGGACGACGGAGAGAAAACCGTTGTGGAGAACCGGGGCGGCCTGCTGTTTGTGAACAGCGTAAACATGAACCTGCCTTTTGATAAGGCACCTAAATTTGTACAGAACAGCGTGGCAGCAGCCCCCGCCGCCAGCGGTTTTGTAAATACATCGAGCCCGGCGGAGAAGCCGGGAAACAACAGCCATAAGGAGGACACGAACATGGCAAACGAGATCAAGACCGTGGACGAGCTGCGCGGTGCTTACCCCGCGCTGGTTGACCAGATCGAACAGGCGGCGGCGCTGCGGGCTACCAATGCGGAGCGGCAGCGTATCCGCGACATTGAGGAAATGGCCCTGCCCGGCAGTGAGCAGATCACCAACGAGGCTAAGTACGATAAGCCCATGAGCGCCAGCGACTACGCCAAGGCCGCCATGAAGAACGCCAAGGAGCAGGGCGCGGCTTGGCTGAACACCATGCAGCAGGGCGCAAACGCCAGCGGCGTGAACAGCGTGGGCAGCGCCCCCGCCCCCACCGGCGGTGAGAAGCCTGACGAGTTTATGGACGCAATCAAGGGCCTTGGCAAGAAGCAGTAAGGGAGGATAAGACTATGAGCATGGATTTGGCGAAAAAGACCTATTCCACCACGCCCGACTATTTTATTGCGGGCACTACGGTGGGCATTGTGACCGCCGCCAAGGAGGCAGACGGAGCCGTGGCCGCGCACAACCTTGTGCTGCTGGACGGTGGCAAGGTAAAGCCCCTTGCCGCCGTGGACGGCACCCACGCGCTGAATGTGACCGGCCTGTACGGCATTGCCGCAGAGGACGCCGCCAGCGGCGAGGACGCGGTGGTTTACCTGACGGGTGAATTTTTCGCGGATGGGCTGGCCCTGCCTGACGGCGTTGCCGCCGCCGACATTGAAGTTGCCCTGCGCAACATCGGTATCTTTTTGAAGTAAGGAGGAGCAACCAACATGGCAAACGAAGTAAATATTTATACCCCGCGCTATCTTGCGGAGGTCGTAAGACAGGCACCGCCTGTGCATACCTTTTTCCGTGACACTTTCTTTACCAATGTGAAGAAGTCTACCACCGAGCGCGTGGATATTGACCTTGTGAAAGGTGATCGCCGTATGGCGGCTTTTGTCCACCCGCGTGTTGGCGGCAAGGTGCTGAAAGCCAGCGGCTACAAGACCGAGAGCTACAAGCCCCCGCTGGTGAACCCCTGCGACATTACCACCGCTGACCGCTACATGACCCGTATGCCCGGCGAAGATCTGTACAGCGGTGAAACCCCTGCCCAGCGCAGCGCACAGCAGTTGATGGAGGAGTACAGCCGCCTGAACGACGCCACCACCCGCCGCGAGGAGTGGATGGCCGTGCAGGCCATTGTGACCGGGCAAGTTCCCGTTGTTGGCGAGGGCGTGAATGAGATCATCGACTTTGGCTTTACCAACACCGAAACCCTGACCGGCACCGCCCAGTGGGGCAAGAGCGCCGCCAAGATCAGCGACAACTTGGAGGACTGGGCCGACAAGGTGCTGACCAACGGCTTTGCCAATGTGGACATGGCAATCATGGGCAAAACCGCGCTGCGCAATTTCCTTGCGGACGAGAAGATCAGCAAAATGCTGGACAACCGCCGCGTGGAAATGGGCCTTATTCACCCGCGCGACCTGCCCAACGGCGTGAAGTATGTGGGCCACCTGAACAGCCCCAACATCGACATTTACACCTACGCCGAGGTGTACTTGGACGATTGGACTGACCCCGCCGCCCCCAAGACCCTGCCCCTTGTGCCGGAGAACAAGGTTGTGCTGATCGCCAGCCACCCCGACTACATGATGGCTTATGGTGCCTGCACCTACATTGAGGATAGCACCCAGCAGTGGGTCACGGCACAGACTGACCGCCTGCTGCGCAGCTTTGTGAAGCACCAGCCTGACCGCCGTATGCTGGAATTGCAGGCCCGCCCGCTGCCCATCCCCGACAAGGTGGACAGTTGGTTTGTTGCCACCGTTTGTTGATATGCACCCCCCCCTGCCCGGTGACGGGCGGGGGCTTTTTACTGTGGAGGCGAGAGCGTGGCACTGTTTGAACTAAAGCAGGATACAGGGAGCGGGGCGGCAGCACCGTGGGCACCGCCCACATTCAAGGACTGCGTGGCGGCGGATATTGACGCGGCCTTTTTTGAGGAAAACGAACACGCAGACCGCCACACCGTTGACGGTAAAGATGTGCTGATCGTTTTAGAGGACGACGATTTGCGCGAACATTCGGCGCATTGGGAGGCCGGGGCAAAGCAGAACTTTGACACCGGCCTATACACGGCGCACACCATCCTGTATATCCGGGTGGAGGACTACGGGCCGAAGCCGAAGATTGGCAAGCAGTTGGTGCTTGACAAGGGCACCAAGAGCCAGCGCACCTACACGATCAACCTTTGCCAAGAGGAAAGCGGCGTGTACCGCATGACGATGGAGAGGACACGGCAGTGAGCAATGTTACTTACAGCGCCGGAAACCTGACCATTACCGTTGCGGGGCTGGACACGGTAGAGCAGGCGCTTGGCGACCTGAAACGCAAAACCCCGGCGGCGGCCAAAGTGGCGATCAACGCCACAGCGCGGCAGGCGCGAAAGCTGATGGTTGCCAAGGCAAAGACCCGTTACGCCGTGAACGCCGCAGGCAGGCGGCACCTGAAAGACCTTGTGCAGCGCAAGAAAGCCAGCAACAGCAGTTTGATGGCGGAGCTGCACATTGCCAAAATGCGCAACGACCTTGGCTATTTTAAGACCAGCCCGGCGGTGCCGACGCACTTTACCGGAATGGACTTTAAGGACGGGCCGAGCGTTTGGAAAGCCAAGGTATTAAAATCCAGCGGCATGAAAACGCTGCCCGGCGCGGGCGGCATGAGCAAGGGATTTTTGGTGAAGTTCAGCAGCGGCCATGTGGGTATGGTGCAGCGGCGCATTGGTTCCAAGTCGAGCCATACGCGCACCGCCAAGGGGTACAAGCGCTGGACGAACGCCAAGGGCAATGTGGAAAAGCTGGTGACAATGGGAAGCCCCAGCGCCACCGCCATGCACCACACCATTTGGCCGGAGGTTGAGCCGAGCGTGGAAGAATACCTGCAAGAACGGTTGCAGGCACAGGTTGAGCGAGTATTGGCGAGAGCCGGAAAGAAGTGAGCCACCATGAGAAATCACACAACGACGGCAGCGGGGGCGGACATTGGCCGCACCCCGCAGCTTTGCCAAGACGCGCTGATCGAAATGCTGAAAGAACTGTTTGCGGGTAAGCTGTTTTGCGGCCAAGAGGGGCGCAAGGCGCTGAAAATCTACAAGCAGGACTTGCCCATACCGCAGAGTGATGATGCCGATGTGGACACCGACAAGGCCGAGGCACCCTACATTGTGGTGCGGATGACTGGCGGACAGATCGAGGACGACGACAGCCCGCAGACCGTGGACTTTAGCCTGATCGTGTGCGCCTATGACACCGGCCTTGACCGTGAGGGCTGGCAGGATGTGGCGAACATCAAAGAGGACATTATCCAGCGAGTTTGCAAGGCCCCCTACTTTGGCGGCGCGTTTACCGTTTTGAAGCCGATCACTTGGGCGTTGCAGGAGGACGACACGCACCCCTATTACTTTGGAGCGTGTACCCTGACCTGCACGGCACCTGCCATGACGCAGGATGAACAGTTAAAGGAGTACCTATGACCAAGAAACAGGAGCAGGCCGCCGAGGCGGCCACCACCCCGGAGATCACCGGGGAAACCGAAGCAAAGATCGAACACAAGACCCCGTGCGTTTACTGCGGGCCGAGCGTGCGCGGCGTGGCACGGCAGTACACCGTGTACGCCAGCGGCAACACCCCGGCGGCGCTGGACGAGTTTGTGAAGCAGCACCCGGCGGCCAAGAACCTGCTTGTGCCGGTGGAACGCTTTGCACAGACGCGCAAGGCACTGGAAACGGCAGGAACGGCGGAAAGCATTTTGTACAACAAGATCAAAAACGAACTGTAAGGAGGAACAACCGATATGGCTACATACAAACATGGCGTATATACCAGCGAACAGGCCACCAGTATGACCGCCCCCGTGACCGGCACCGCCGGTTTGCAGGTGGTTGTGGGCACCGCGCCCGTGAATATGCTGGAACACCCGGAGCAGGCCGTGAATACCCCGCTGCTGGCGTACAACTACAAGGAGGCTGTGGCCGCCGTGGGCTACCATGACGACTTTGCCGCCTATACCCTGTGCGAGAGTATCAGCGCGGCGTTCAGCGTTGTGGGCACCGGCCCGCTGGTGCTTATCAATGTGCTTGACCCCGCCAAGCACACGGCAGACATTGCCGAAACCACCGTGCAGGTGAACAGCGGCGTGGCCGTGCTGGATGTGGTGGGTGTGCTGCTGGACAAGCTGACCGTGAAAAGCGGCAGCACTGCCCTGACCCGCGACACCGACTACACGGCCAGCTTTAACAACGACGGCACCCTGAACATTGTGCCGCTGGCAGGCGGCAAGGCAGCCAGTGCCACTACCCTGACCGTGACAGGCAAGAAACTTGACCCCAGCAAGGTTAAGGCCGCCGACATTGTGGGCGGCGTAGACGCAGCCACAGGCAAGGAAACCGGCCTTGAAGTGGTGCGGCAGATTTACCCCAAGTTGTCCATGACGCCGGGCATTCTGCTGGCACCGCGCTTTAGCATGGACGCCACCGTGGCCGCCGCCCTGCAGGCCAAGACCAAGGAGATCAACGGCGTGTTCAAGGCTGTGTGCATTGTGGACATTGACAGCACTGCAAGCGGCGCTACCAAATACACCGATGTGAAGCAGCGCAAGGAGGCGCAGGCCGTGAGCGACGCGAACGCCTATGCTGTGTGGCCCTGCGCCAAGGTGGGCGAGGTGGTTTACAGCGGCAGCGCACTGGCCGCCGCCCTGACCGCCTACACTGACGCGGTGAACGCAGACACCCCGAATGTAAGCCCGTCCAACAAGACGCTGGCGATCAGCGCCGCCTGCCTTGCGGACGGCACCGAGGTTGTGCTTGACCAAGAGCAGGCCAACACCGTGAACGGCTTTGGCGTTGCCACTTTCCTGAACATGAGCGGTTTCCGCCTGTGGGGCAACAACACCGCCGCATACCCCGGCAATACCGACCCGAAAGACAGATGGTTCAGTGTGCGGCGCTTCCTTTCTTGGGCGGCGAACAGCTTTATCCTGACCTACTTTTCCAAGGTGGACAGCCCCGCCAACAAGCGGTTGATCGAGGCTATTGTGGACAGCGAGAATGTGCGCGGCAACGGCTTTGTGGCCCGTGGCGTGTGCGCCCGCTATGAGGTGATCTACGACGAGGCGGAGAACACCACTGCCGACCTGCTGGATGGCAAGATCACTTTCCACCAGTACATCACCCCCTACACCCCGGCGGAGGACATCGAGGATGTTATCGAGTTTGACCCGGACGCACTGACCACGGCTTTGAGCTGATAAAGGAGGTACAGAGCTATGATTAGCAACAACTATATCCCGGAGAAGATCAATGACGCGAACGCCTACCTTGACGGTACGCGGATGATCGGCGTTGCCGCCAGCGTTGACCTGCCGGAAGTGAACATGAAAACCGGCACCGTGGAGGGCTTTGGTGTTGGCGGCGAGATCGATTCCCCCACCATCGGACAGTGGGAGAGCTTTGAACAGGAGGTGCAGTTTAACACGCTGTATTCCAGCGCCGTTGATATGCTGAACCCCCTGACCGTGGTGAACCTGACTTTCCGCGCGGCGCAGCAGGTGTACGACAAGACCGGCGGCTATGACTTTAAGGGCCTGCGCGTGGTCGAGATGGGCCGCGTGAAGAAGTTCAAGCCCGGCAAGATCGAGAAAAGCGAGGGCATGGAGGCCACCGTTACGCTGGAGCTGACCTACATTATGATCGAGGTTGACGGTGAGCAGCTTATCGAAATCGACAAGCTGAACGGCGTTTACAAGGTCAAGGGTGTGGATATGCTGGCAAAGGTGCGCAGCCTGATCTAACCCAAACAACCCCAAGAGCATGAACCCGCCCCCGGAATGAGCCGGAGGCGGGTATGCTTTTATTTTTGAGAAGCACTGACACACTGAAAGGGAGCTGTACATTATGGCAGAAGAAAAGAATATGACCGTGGCAACCGAGGAGAAAACCGAGGCGACGGCACCTAAGACCGAAAACCAGTACCTTTTGAAGCTGAACCGCCCTTATGTTTTTGAGGGCAAGGAGTATGCGGAGATCGACCTTGCCGGGCTGGACAAGCTGACCGTGCAGGACGCGATCAACGCGCAGCGGCAGCTTTTCAACGAGCGGGAGCCTGCCGCCATGCTGCTGTGCGAAACCACCACCGCCTTTGTGCGCATTTTGGCTGCCAAGGCCACCGGCCTGCCGATTGAGTTTTTCAAGTTGGCACCGCGCGGCGTTTCCCGCAGAATCTACGGCATGGTGATGGGGTACATGAATGTGGACAGCAACACCGAGAACCACATTATGCGGCTGGAAAAGCCCTACTACTTTGAGGGCAAGCAGTACACGGAGATTGACCTGAACGGCGTTGCCGACCTGAACAGCCTGAACGAGAGCGCAGCGGAAAACCGCCTGACCCGCGCGGGCTTTATGGTGACGGATACCAGCTACAACTACCTGTACGCCTGTATCCTTGCCGGAATGGCAACGGGCTTGCCGGAGGAGTTCTTTACCGGGCTGCCGCTGTACGAAGTGCTGAAAATTAAAAACGCCGTGAACGACGCGGGTTTTTTCGAGTAAAGGGCGGCGCGAAAGCATTACGCAAGGCCGCCATACGCCTTGCTGCTGTGACGCGGACAGGCGTTGATTTTTACCTGAATTTGCCGACCCGTGAGTTCGCCAAGCTGAACGACGAGGTGGCGGAGGAATGGCGACGAGCAAAACATTAGAGCTTAGTATCAAGATTGCGGGCCGGATGGACAAAAGCCTGACGGCGGCGATCAACGGTACACAAAGCAAAATTGGCAGTTTAACCAAGAGCATAAGCAACATTGGCACCGTCGGCCTTGCCACTATGGGCGCGGTTGCCACCGCCGCAGCGGTGGGCATTGCGGGCTGCACCAAGGAGGCGCAGGCGCTTGAAAGCGCCATGGCCCCCGTGGTGCGCTATGTGGACGGCTTGGCGGACGCCAGCGGTGCGGTGAGTGACGCGATTGCCGACAACGGCAAGACCTTTAAGCAGAACTACGGCGCACTGAAAACCTATATCCAAGACCTTAGTACCGACATACCGCGAACCACCGACCAGCTAACGGCCATGAGCGCCGCGCTGGGCCAATCGGGAATTGGGGTAGACAAGCAGCTAACAACGGGGTATCTGCGTGATACTGCTGTGGCCGCAACGGCTATGGACTTGGACGACCAGACCGCCGGCAACTATGTGGCAAAGTGGGAGGCCAGCTTCAACTTTGACCACAAACAGGTTATGACCCTGTTAGACCAAATCAACTACCTTGGTGCCCATAACGCAACCACGGCAGGAGAAATTGCACAGAGCGTGAACAGCGCGGCGTCGATGGGCCAGATTGCAGGCGTTGACCCGGCGGCTACTGCCGCTATGGCAACGGCCATGCAGGCTACCGGCGTTGCCACTGACCGGGTAGGCACGAGCATTTCCCGCATTTACACCAATTTGAGCAAGGGCAGCAACGCTACCAAGGCCCAAAAGGAAATGTGGGAGGAGCTGGGCTTTACCGCCGAGGGCATAGCCAAGAGTATGCAGACCGACGGCGTGGGCACCTTGAAAGAAGTTTTTACCGCTTTGCAGGATATGCCGGACGAACGCAAGGTTGCTGCACTTAGCACCCTGTTTGGGCAGTGGGCCATTGAGGGCGGCGCAAAGATCACAAACAATTTAGGCGCTTACGAAAAGGCGCTTGCAATGGTGAGCGACCCAAGCCTGTACACCGGCAGTATGGAGCGGGAGTTTATTATTCAGGCCAGCACCAGCGAAAGCATTGACACGATGGTGAAAAACTCCGTGACAGCGCTAAAGCAGGACATTGGCACGGAGTTTTTGCCCGTGAAGAAAACCTTGTCGCTGGCTGTGATCGACCTGATGAACGGTGTGCGTAAGGATATGCCGCAGCTGCAAACGCTGGCCGGAACGCTGGCCGGAACGCTGGCCGACCTGTTGAGCGCCGGTATTTCCAAGCTGGGCGACGCGCTGCAAGCAGCCCTGCCATATGTGCAAAAGACGCTGGACTATGTAGCAGACAACGGGCCGCAGGTGGCCGGAATCCTTGGCGGGTTGGCCGGAACCTTTGCGGCCATGAAGTTTGCGCCGCTGGCCGGGAATCTTTTGGAGGGAGCCGGGAGCCTGCTGTTTGGTGAGAGCGGCGGGCTTGGCGTGGCGGCGGGCGGCAGCGAGAGAAGCGGCGGCCTGCTGGGCGCGGTGGGCAGTTTGTTCACCGGCGGACAGAAGTTTGCGGGCAATGCCGTTGGCACGATCAGCAATGTGGCCGAGGCCGCAGGCGTTGGCGCGACAATGGCAAACTCCAACATGACACGGACGCAGTGGGGAGCCGTTACCAGTAACGGGAGCGGCAGCTTTATGCAGCGGTTGGAGAACAGCGCCATTGGTGCTTACTTTGGCATTAAAAACCGTGGAACGCTGACCAACCAAAAGGGCACCGACTACAAGTTTATGCAGGGCCTTATGGGCGTGGCCGGGCAGATCACCGACGCAAAGCAAGGCGGCGGACTGCTGGGGATGGCAAAGAACGCTGCGACGAGCAGCCCCATAGGGCAGTATTTTGGCGGAATCCGCGCGGCAGCCGGGAATGTGGCGAATACCACCATCGGCAGCAAGATCGTAGGTTTCGGCAAGGGCACCATTGGTGTGAGCAAAGAAATCCTTGCGGGCATTGCGGGGCCGGAGGGCTTGGGTCTGACCAACCTTGTGAGCGGTGCCAAGGGGCTTGCACAGAACGGTGCTGGCTGGGTGGCCGGAAAAGCCGGGAATGTGATCTCCACCGTAGCGAACAGCGGCGTGGGGCAGGCAGTCGGCGGCGCGGCGGGCAAGGTTGGCGGCGTGGCAAAGGGCGTGGTGAGCGTTGGCTCTAACGCCTTGGGTGCGCTGGGCAACTTTGCCGGGGCCGGGGCCGGACTGCTGGGCAGCGTTTGGGGGCCGGTAGCAGGAGGCTTTGGCAGCCTGTTTGCCGGGGCAGCCCCGGTAATTGCTGCGATCAGCGGCATTATTGCCGTGGTAAGCATTTTGGGCGACCACTTGGAGGACATACGCGGCATAGTCGTGAATGTGTTTGGTGAAACCGGCGGACAGGTATTTGATGTGTTCACCGGCAAGCTGCAAGGCGTGGCCGACTTTGTGACAGGGCTTTTCAGCGAGGGCGGCGTAGCCGCTGCGCTGGCCCCCCTGCAGAACACGATCACAAACCTGTTTGGTGAGAACGCTGGCGCAGCCTTTGGCGGCGTGGTGACTATCCTGCAATCCATCATGGGTGTGGTTGGGCAGATCGTGACCTTTGCGACGGGCACGGTCAAGCCGATCATACAGGATGTATTTGCCTTTATCACGGGTACAGTGCTGCCCATTATTTTGCAGACCTTTACGGCGGCAGCGCCGACGATAGCCAGCATAATTACAAACCTTGGCAGTGCGGTTATGACGGGTATGCAGATCATTGGCAGCGCCATTCAAGCGGCAATGCCGATCATACAGGGCATTATTACCGTGATTATGACCATCGGCAGCGTGGTTGTGCCCGCACTGCTGGCCGGGTTTGAAGCGTTCAGCGCAGGAATCAGCGCAGTTATGAGTGCAATTCAGGGAATCTTCCAAGGCTTGATTACTTTTATTACCGGGGTGTTCTCCGGCAGTTGGAGCCAAGCGTGGGAGGGAATCAAGCAGATTTTCGGTTCTGCTTTCGACGGACTGGTGGCGCTGTGCAAAGCGCCGCTGAACGCCGTTATTGCGATCATCAACAAGGCAATTTCCGGCATTAACGGTTTGGGCCTGACTATCCCGGAATGGGTGCCCATACTTGGCGGCAAGAGCTTTTCCGTCAATATACCCACCCTGCCCATGCTGGCAAGGGGCGGCTTTACGGACGGTGTTTCTATCGCCGGTGAAGCCGGAACCGAGGCGGTAATCAGTTTCCAGCGTGGAGTACGCAGCGACAACATCAACACTTGGACGCAGGCGGGCCGTATGCTGGGGGTAAGCGGAGAGCAGGCCGCCGTGGCGGCAGGTGTACCGTATGCCGACGGCGGCGGTGCGGTGGAGCTGGCGACGCTTGAGGCGACGCAGGGTAACAACGCTGTGGAGCTGCAAGAGATCGACACCGGCAAGCCGCAGCCGGAACAGGACGGCGGCGGAACCCCGGACGGCGGCGGGCAGGTTGTATTTGCACCGCAGATCACCGTGCAGGGCAACGCTGACCGGGCTGTACTGGAAAGCGTTTTGGACGACGCGCAACAGCGGTTTGAACTTTGGTACGAACAAATGATGCGCCGAAAGGCGCGGACGGCCTACTGACAGGAGAAACGATATGGCATACACAACAAAGAGCGGTGACACTTGGGATGTGATTGCAAAGCAGGTGTACGGCAGTGAATACCATGCGGACATTCTGATGGCGGCCAACCCGCAGCAGATCGACACTTTCCTTTTTGAGGCCGGGGTGGTGCTTGCCACCCCGGTTTTGGAGGAGGAGCGCGACGGACTGCTGCCACCGTGGAAGTATGAGGCAAGCTATGAATAACGGCAGACGGGTTGAATTGGATGTAACCTACAACAATGCCCCCTTTGCCGGGCAGGTAGGCGCGGAGATCGAGAGCCTGACCTATGTTGACAATGCCGCCGACGACAGCGACAGCATAGACATTACGCTGGACGCACAGGACAGTAAATGGCTGCACGGCTGGCTGCCGGAGGAGGGCGCGACCCTGCGCCCGCGCATTATCGGGCGGGATTGGAACGGCCCCGGTGACACCCATGTGATGGAGTGCGGGCTATTTATCCTTGACGATGTAGCTTACCAAGACGCGCCGACCACTTTACAGGTGGGCGGCGTGAGCAAGCCGAGCGACACCGATTTTAGCGAGTTGGAGCGGGAAACCATTTGGAAGAACACCTCCATAAAGCGAATTGGTGAAAGCATTGCCGGACGGTACGGGCTGGGGTTCACCTATGACGCAGACGATTACGACATAGAGTGCGACGAACAGGACGGCACCGACAGCAGCTACTACAACACCCTTTGCAAAAACTACGGTCTGATCTTGAAAGTGTACGCAAAGCGGCTGTGGGTATATGACCGGGAGCGCTACAAGGGAAAACGAGCCGTGCAGGACTTTGACCGCACGAACATTATACCCGGCAGCTTGAGTTACAACACGACCCTGTCCGGCACCTATACCGGCGGGTATTTTACCTACACCGACGCCGACAAGGATTTGGACATTGTGTGCAGCGTAGGCGGCGGCAACCACACCAAGAATGTGAACCGCCGCGCCACCAGCGTTTACGACGCAAGCGTACAGCTTTGCGCCGAGATCAACAATGCCAACCACGGCAGAGTGAAGCTGAAATTTTCCGTTATGGGCAACTGGGGCGTGAGCGCCGGAAACAACCTGCGCCTGACCGGGTACGGGGATGGCCTGAACGGAGGAATCAACGGCAAATACTTTGTGGACAAGGTGACGCACAAGTACACCAAGAGTGGCGGCTTTGTGACCAGCTTTGAGTGCAGCGGTATTTTTGACCCGTTCCATTACTGGGATGTGGGCGGACATATCGAATACCACCAAAGCGAGGACAGCAGCAGCGAAAGCTACAACAGCGCCTACGAAACCACCAGCCCGGCGGCCAATGCGGCCAGCGCGGCGGCGGGCGCAACGGCGGGCGCGGCGGTGACGCTGACCAAGGCACCGTTCTATTACACCAGCGTTGCCCCGAAGCCGAGCTGCTACAAGAGCGGCACATTCTATTTCTATGACGGTATTTTGGTGAATAACCGATACCGCATTACCAACACCGCCGCAAGGTGCGGCAAGCTGCCCGTGGGCAAGAATGTTACCGGCTGGGTGCCAGCCAGCTATTGCAACGGCGGCGGGATTACGACGAAGTGAGGAGGCGCAGCATTGGCAAGCACCAACAGAACCGGGCGCGTGAGTGCCATTGACTACGAGGCCGGAACTTACGAAGTGACCTACTTTGACCGGGGCAAGAGCGTGACCCGGCAGATAAACGCCATGAGCAACGGCGAATACAAAATGCCCTGCGTGGGGCAGGTCGTGAGTGTTGCCCACAATAGCAACGGCACGGCGGCGGGCACCACCACCGGCACGGTTTGGAACAAACCCAACAAACCGGCGGAGGGATACAAGGGCCTGTACCGCAAGGAATACGGCACCAGCCGCAAGGGGCAGGCGTACAGCCGGTACGACGAGAACACAGGCGTGTACACGCAGTATGTGGACAAGCGCACCGGGCGCACCTGCAACGGTGAAATTTTCGACGAGGCAAAAGGCCCGGTAAGCGTGATTGCGGGCGGGCAGTTGCAGCTAAAAAGCAGCGGTGCCAGCGCCAGCATACAGGCCAAAACGGGCATGGGCATTGTGGCCGGAACCACCGTAGCCATTGAAGCGGGCACCTTTATGAGCTTGGAGGCCACCGGCGCTATGAGCATATCGGCGGGCGGCGACTTCAAGTTTAATATTGGCGGCGACAGCGAGGAAAAGCGCAAGGGCACCACCAAGCAAGAATACCTTGACAATGTGGAACAGGAAGTGACCGGGGATGTAAAGCAGACCTTGACGGGGAACTTGGAGCAAGAAGTGACCGGGGATGTATTGCAGACCATAACGGGCACCGTGACCCGCAATGTGACCGGGGATGTGACCCTTAACATAAACGGGGCCAGCATTACGATCAGCGCGGGCGGCGACATAAGCATTACCAGCCCGACCAAGGTTGAAGTTAGTGCGCCGATCTTGAACGCCGAGGGTGCCAGCGGTGATGTGAAAGTGCAGAGTATCAGCCTTGTACAGCACAAGCACACCAGCGCCGCACCGGGCAGCGAGAGCAGCCAGCCGTTACCGTAAGGAGGTGCCAGATGGCAATAGGCAGTTTTATGGGCCGCGTGTTCACCGTGAGCCACACAAAGATTTTTACCCCAAGCAACCTGAAAGGCAGCACGGGGAGCGACTGGGCAACACACGAAGTCGTGGGCGGCAAGGCCCGCAGTGAGTGGGTAGGCCCGAAACTGAAAAGCTATACATTCGACCTTTTACTGCGGGCGCAGGACGGTGTGCCCCCGCGCAGTACGCTTGATTATTTCCAGCGTATGGCGGAGAGCAGCGCCGTGGACTGGTTTGTGGTGGGCGGGGTTCCACTTTCGCCCTACCCGTTCAAGATCACGGACATAAGCGAAACATGGGACGCCGTGCTGCAAGGCGGTGTGCTGGTGGAATGTAAAGTGAGCCTGACCATTGAAGAATACCTGTAAGGAGGGCTGGGTGTGATTTTGGCAGACAGCCCGGTTATTGAGATTGCCGCCGGTACGGTGAACGACAGCACGGCGCAGGAGGTTTACCGCAACCTGCAAGTGTTGTATGGAACCCACACCGGGGAACAGGCTTTAGACCGGGATTTTGGCATTGACATAAGCACAACCGACTACCCGCAGGAGAGCGCCCAAGCGCTGCTTGCGGCGGAGTATGTGCGCAAAACCAAGATGTATGAGCCGAGGGCGCGGGTGGTGCGCGTTGAATGGACGGACAGCAAAGCTAACGACGGTAACATGACCCCAAAGGTGGTGATTGATCTTGTCTAATATCAGTGAACTGGCGAATGTGCCACAGATCAGTTTTATTGAAAACATGACCCTGCAGGAAACCGAGGAGCAGTTAAAGGCCGAGTACGCCCGGATTTACCGGGAGCAGACCGGCAAGGAACTGGTGCTTGGGGAGGCTGACGCCAAGACCCTGCTGCTGAAAGCGTTTGCCCTGATCGAATATCAAACCATGCAGTACGCAGACATTAAGGGACAGGCAGAGCTTTTGAAAACCAGCACCGGCGAGGCACTGGACGCGCTGGTGGCGCTGCTGGGTCTGACACGGCAGGAAAGCAAAAAAGCCACGGCCAAGGAACGCTTTATGCTGGCAGAGGCACGAGCCGACACCGTGGCGGTGCCCGCCGGTACGCGGGTGAAAACGCAGGGCGGGCGGTATTTTAATACGCTGGACTATGCGGAGATACCGCCCGGCGCAACCTATGTGGACACCATCGTGCAGGCGGAGGAGGCCGGAGCGGAGAGCAGCGGCATACTGGCCGGGGAAATCAACATCCTTGTTGACCCCATCCCGTACATAGCCAGTGTGAGCAATGTGGACGAAAGCACCGGCGGCCTTGATGTGGAGGACGACGACAGCCTGACCGAGAGGGCCTATTTGGCACCGAGCCGGTTTAGCTGCGCCGGGCCGCGCGACGCCTACGAATACCATGTGCGGGAATGGCGCAGTGATGTGACGGATGTGCAGATCACCAGCCCGGAGCCGTGTGTGATTGCCATTTACTTTGTGATGGAGGGCGGGCGGCTGCCGAACGCCACGGAGCGGGAGGAGCTGGCCGAGTATATCAGCGGCGAGAACCTGCGCCCGCTGTGCGACAAGGTGGTGTGCGTGGAGCCGGAGGAGGTGCCATACAACATAGCGTTTACCTACTGGATTGGCGACGGCGACCAGCGAAGCGCCGGAACCATACAGGAAAAGGTGACGGCGGCGGTGCAGAGCTACCAAAGCTGGCAGCGGCACCTTGGGCGAGATATTAACCCCACGGAGCTGATCGCCAAAATACGCGAGGCAGGAGCCAAGCGCGTGAAGCTGACCGCCCCGGCGGATATTGTGATAGGAAAAACGCAACTGCCGAAATGCACTGGGCAGACCGTGACATACGGAGGGCTGGAAGATGATTAAAGACCTGCGGGACGCCCGCCTTGTGGATGCTGTGCCCCGCGTGGTTGCCGGGCAGGACTGGGTGCGGGCGCTTAGCGAGGCAGTGGGTGTGCTGCACGAAAGAACGCTGCGCTATATCGACGACAGCCAAATTTACACAAGCCTTGACACCGCCACCGAACCCGTGCTTGACGCGCTGGCGATCAACTGGAAAGTGGACTGGTACGACACCGGGTACAGCGTAGAGCAAAAGCGCCGCATTATCAAGACGGCCCTGACGGTACGCCGCCTAATGGGCACTGTGGGCGCGGTAAAGCTGCAAGCCGACGCCATTTACCCCGGCACTATGCTGGAAGAATGGTTCGAGTACGGCGGGCAGCCGGGCACTTTCCGCCTGTATATCAATGTGACAGACACAACGGAGGAACACCCGGCCATTATTTACAGCCCGGCGGAAATGGAGCGCCGCCTTATTACCGCGAAACGGTGGAGCGCCCACATTGAAAGCCTTAGCTACATGGTGCGCCACACGCTGACTACCGGGTGCAGGGTGGACAAGTGGGCATACACCGTGCCGGAGTGCGGCACGATCTACTGCGGCGTGTGGTGGATGCCTGCCACTTTGGGTTATACGGCACACCATGCGCTGTTGACAGGCGGCCAGCCGGGAGCGTTTGCTGTAAGCCCGGAGTTTACCGGCACACTGCCCGTTCCGGCGACGGTGGGCTATTCAGTTTGCGGGGCGCTGCGGAGCGGTGGAGTTGCAACCGGCTACACCGCAAGCCCTGAATTTGCAGGCACATTGCCGGAGGAGGCACAGCATGGAAACTGAAAAGGCTAACGGCCAGTACGGAAAGCAAAACCCGCTGTTTATGTACCAAGGAACGGCGGGCTATTCTATCCGTGCAGAGCTGCACGGGAGCAAGGGCGGCGTGGAGGCCGCCGAAGCATTTACAGCCGTACCGTCCGCCAGCGGGCAAGACCGCTGCGGTACGATGCCATAAACAACCGGGAAAGGAGGAAAACCGAACATGGCGTTTTTTACCGACAAATTTCTGAATGACCGACGGGAAGAACTGCTGCGCAGCGTTGACAGGTTCCAATACCAGTTGAACGGCGGGGCATGGCAGACCGGCACCGTGAACAGCAAGGAGATCATCGGCACGAATGTGGTCGTGTTTGTGAATGTACCGAATTTCGGTCAGGCCGACACGATCACGGGCGTAAGGGTGTACGACATCAACGGCGCACTGGCCGGACAGCAGAGTATCAGCCTGAAACGCACCAGCCTGAATGTGGCGCTGCTGCGCTTTACATTCCCGCTGATCGAAACCGAGGAGTAAAAGAGAGGAGGACAAACCCATGGCTTATGACCGCAGTTATTGGAAAGACCATGTAACTGACCAGAGCGGCGAGGTTATCCAGCAGGGCACCTTGCTTGACCAGCAGCATTTTAACAATATGGAGCTGGGCATTTCCGACATGACCCTTGCCGGGGCAATTATGCAGTTTAAGGCGGTGCAGGACGGTTACAACTACGCCGACGAGATGCACACGGCCACGCTGGCGCAGACCGGCAGCAAGTGGCCGTTTAACAACACGCCCACCACCATTGCCCTTGCGCAGCTGCGTGAAAGCACCAATTACGGCGTGGAGGTAACAGTGCTGGCGTACAGCGGCGGCAGGCTGGGCAATATCCGGGTGACTGACCGTGCCCGCAACGGCTTTAAGCTGGTGCATGACGGCAGCGCCACCACCGTGAAAGTGCAGATCAGAGTGACGGGCGGCATGACCGACCCGGCACCCACCGAGTAACAGGAGGATAAGAGCATGAAAATCATTGAGAAAAACGAGGGCAAGAAGATCAACTACAACCTGACCGGCACAAAGCTGGACTTTGCGGACGGTGCGCTGACCCTTGACCTTGCCCGCTACCAGCAGGACGACCCCGTGACCCGCGACATTATGGTGGACAGCGAGGGCTATTTGACCACCGGGCGCGGCCTGTACTACGCGGCACAGGTGGAAATCCCCGCGCGGAAGTACACCGAAACCGTGACCACGGCACAGGAAACCGACGCGCAGACCGAGGGCGGTGAGAACACCGAGGGCATGAGCCGTGAAACCGTGACCCGCACCCCGGAGCCGCTGGACACCGAGGATGTGACCCTGTACCTGTTTGCCATTGATGGCATTATGATTCACTGATAAAGGAGGACGAACCTATGGCTAATTTTGATATGGCTGAACTGGCCCTGAAAAGCGTTTGCCCCAACAACGCCATGAAGTACGACGACAAGGAAATGCCGAGCATTATGGTGTTCATTCCGAAATTCCGCCTGTGTGATGTGCTTTCTACCGCCGACACCAGCGTACACCCCGCGTTCAGGGTGAACGGCGTGGAGATCGACGGCTTTTGGGTGGGCAAGTATCAGACCAGCCACTACAACGGCAGAGCGTACAGCCTGCCCGGCGAGAACCCGGCCAACACGGCGGGCCTTGATACCTTTGTGAGCTACAACCGCGCCAAGGGCGGCAAGTTCCATGAGATCACCTGCGCGGAGTGGGCAGCCATTGCCCTGTGGTGCCACAAGGCGGGCAAGGAACCCTACGGCAACAACAACTACGGCAAGGACACCCGAGAAAGCCTGTACCGCGCAATCCCCACCAGCAAGGACAACGACAAGACCGGGCGCGTTGCCACCGGCACCGGCCCTGTTACTTGGAGCCATGACGGCACCTTGGAGGGTATTTGGGATTTGAACGGCAATGTGTGGGAGTGGTGCGCCGGACTGCGCCTTGTGAAAGGCGAGGTACAGGTGATTGCCGACAACAACGCCGCCGCGCCCACTTGTGACATGAGCGCCAGCAGCGCTGCATGGAAAGCTATTTCCGCCGCCACCGGTGAGCTGGTGGCCCCGGACGGCAACGGTACCACGCAGGGCACCGTGAAGCTGGACTTTATCAGCGGCAAATGGACTTACAGCACCACTATTGCCCACACCACCGGCGCGAATGGTTGCAGTTTTAAGGATGTTACCTGCGACAGCAGCATTGGCGCTGCGGCAAAGCTGCTGCTTCAGGCGCTTGCCATGCTGCCCGACGCTGCGCTGACGGGTGACGGCATTGACGCCACCTACGGCGGTGACTATTTCTACATCAACAACGCCGAGGCCGAGCGGTGCCTGCTTCGCGGTGGCAACTGGAGCTATGGCGGCGACGCCGGGGTGTTCTATTCCAACCTGAGCAACCCGCGCTCCCATGCCTTCGGCAATATCGGGGGCCGTTCCGCTTTTTACGAATAACTGTACACTGCGCCCTGAAACACTGAACGCCGAACGATAGTGAGGCGGTAAGCAGGACAAGCCAACACACAGCAACGGGAACAACGCCCCGCGCTGTGCGCGGGCAAATTTTTTGGGGCTTATGGCAGGCGCAATGCGCCGGGTGGGTTTGGGGGAAATTTTGGAGGAGGTGAACAAGCTATGCAGAGCGAAATGCCCGCGCCGGGCAGCTATGAACCGTTCCGCCTGAAAGAGAAAATTGGGGAAATGATGAAGTACGGCAGACCACTTACCAAGAATTTTAGCCGGAAAGATCGTGACCTTGCGGATGATATGCGGGTTTCCATGCTGAAAATGTACCATTTGGCCGTTGAGCTGGAAAAGAAATACTACCGCAAGACTACCGCGCAGGAGCTTGATGTTGAACTGGAATGGCTGCGCAATCTGGTGAGGATGGCGGCAGACAAAGACCTTTGCGGTGCGAAGTTTGCCCCGCCGCTGTCCATGCACCAGTACGAAACATGGGCAAGGTACAATACAGAAATCGGCTGCTTGCTGGGCAAGTATATTGCCAGCGTGAAAAAGTAGCTGTTTTTCTTTGGGAACGGGCCATTTACGGTGCCTGATTCGCGGTGGCAACTGGAACAATGGCGGCAACGCCGGGGTGTTCAATTCCAACCTGAACAACCCGCGCTCCAATGCCAACGGCAATATCGGGGGCCGTTCCGCTTTTCGTCTGTTAAATGCCAATTTAGGGCGGTGGTTCTGCGCCGCAAGGGGGCTGTGGCCTACGGGGCACAGCAGGAAGTGCAGACTAAAAGGGGCCTGTTTCCGTTCCCGCTTAGACAGGGCGGGAAAAAATTTGTATTGCCGTGGAGGCGGAAACGCCACACACGGCTTGGAGAGATCATTGGATGAAACACTGTCAGCAGGAAATGACGGTGATTCAAAACGCTTGGCCGGTGGTGTGCAATTTTGGTTGGCTGATTGAGGCTGACAGGAACGCCCGCAAGGGCAAGCGATACCGCGCCGAGGTTTTGAATTTTACCGCGCGGCTTGAAGATAACCTGTTCACCATACAGCAAGGTATGATGAACGGCAGCTATGTGCTGGGGCCATACCGCAAGCTGTGGGTGTATGTGCCCAAGAAGCGGCTGGTGATGGCGCTGGACTACCCGGACAGAATTGTGCAATGGAGCCTGTACCTGTATTTGAATCCGATCTATGACAGGCTTTTTATTGAGGATTCCTACGCTTGCCGAAAGGGCAAGGGCAGCCATAAGGCCGCCAAGCGCCTGCAATACTGGATGTGCCAAGTGCAGCGCAAGCCGGGGCCGGGCTGGTACTGCCTGAAACTGGACATAAGCAAATACTTTTACCGGGTGAACCACGAAAAGCTGCTGGCGATCTTGGGGCGTCGGGTGAAAGACCCCGCCATGATGGCGTTTATACGGGGCGTGGTGAACAGCAGAACAGAGCCGTTCGGCCTGCCGCGCTGGCGGACACCGCAGGACACGCCGCCGGAAGAATGGCTGTACGAGGTGGGTATGCCGATAGGCAACCTGACGAGCCAGCTATTTGCGAACATCTACTTAAACGAGCTTGACCAGTATTGCAAGCACAGGCTGAAAATTCATTACTATATCCGCTACATGGACGATGTAATCATCTTGGGGCAGGACAAGGGAACCTTGCACCGCTGGAAAGCGGCGGTTGAAACTTTCTTGCAGGAGGAGCTGGCACTTGATTTGAACAGCAAGACCAGCATACGCCCGGTGCGCCAAGGGGTTGAATTTGTTGGTGTGCGGATATGGCCAACCCACATGAAGCTGCGGAAAAGCACCGTGCGCCGCATAAAGCGGGAGGTGCGCAAGATCAGTGCTTTGTATGCTGCTGGCGATATGACACGGCAGGACTTTTACCGGCGCATTGCCAGCATTAGGGGGCTGCTAAAGCACACGGAGAGCGCAAGCCTACGGTGGCGGCTGAACGAGATTTACCGGGCGGAACTGGAAAAGGCAAAACAAAAACAACTGCGAGAGGAGGCACAGTATGAGCCATTTGCAGATCATAGCGGAGCTGGAAACGGTGACGGAAATGCAGGCACGGGTTATCAAGATCATGGCGACCCGGCTTGCAGAGCTGGGTGACACCGTGACCGGGCGCGACGAGATTGCGCAGGCCGACAAAGCCTACCGCGACGCCATAGGCGGCGACGAGTGGCTGGACTGGGCGGAGCAAGGAGGACAGGACGATGGAAAACCAAATCACGCGGGAGGAGCATGAGGAGTTCCGCCGCCGCTTGGAGGAGGAGAACAAACGGCAGGACGCCCGCATTAAGACCTTGGAGGAAACCGTGCGGAAGATCGGCGCGTTGGCAACCAGCGTGGAAAAGCTGGCCGTGAGTATGCAAAGTATGCTGAAAGAGCAGGAAAAGCAGGGCAAACGGCTGGAAGTGTTGGAGAGCCGCGACGGCGAGAAGTGGCGCAAGGTCATGGGCTACATTGCCACGGCGGTGGCGGGCGTTGTGCTTGGCTACCTGTTTAAGCAGATCGGTATGTGAGGGGGCGCGGGAATGTGAAGAATAGCGTTGAAAGTGTTGAAAACGCCGCAGAGAAAAAGGAACGCCGGAACATCAAGGTTATGGATTTGATCTTGGTGATCGTCGGCGTTTCTTTGCTGGTGTTCACCATCGTTATGATTCAGCTTTTCAAGGTGTATGGCACAGTGCCGGACACCTTGATTACCTGCGTTTATGCCACCCTTGGCGGTGAGTGCGGCGTTATGGGCTGGATTAAGACCACAAAAGACCGCAACCGGGAACGGAAGTGGGAACAGGAGGACAAGCAGGAGGCAAAGGCCGAGGCGGCGGAGCTGCCGCCCGGCGATATGCCCGGCGCATAATGCGTAAACAGAAAACCACGGAGGGCTGCGGGTGCGGCCCTCTCTCTTTTGGAGGAAACCGTATGGAACAAAGAAAATTTCTCGCAATGGTAGGGCCGCTGGCGCAGGCGGATATGCAGAAAAGCGGAATCCTTGCCAGCCTGACCATTGCGCAGGCAATTTTGGAAAGTGGCTGGGGTACATCGGAGCTTGCCACCAAGGCCAACGCCCTGTTTGGCATTAAGGCCGATGCGCGGTGGAGAGGGAAAGCGTACAGCAAGGACACCAAGGAGTGTTACGACGGCGTGACCTACACCACCATTACCGCGCTGTTCCGTGCCTATGACAGTTGGGCGGCCAGCGTGGCCGACCATAGCGCGTTTTTGCTGGCGAACAAGCGGTACGCGGCGGTGGTTGGTGAGCGCGACTACAAGGCGGCCTGCAGGGCAATCAAGGCGGCAGGCTATGCCACTGACCCCGGCTACCCGCAAAAGCTGATCGGGTTGATCGAGAAATACGGCCTGACCGTGTACGACGGTAAGGCAGGAACGGAGGACAAAACGAGTATGAATATCAACATTACCAAGAAAACCAGCACCCACAACACCGTTGCGGCGACTGGCCGTGCAATCCAGTACATCGTTGTGCATTACACCGCCGGTGTGACCTCTAAGCCGGGCAGCGCGGCGGGCACGGCCTCTTACTTTGGCAGCACACACAACACCGTTTCGGCGGATTTTATCGTGGACGACGGCGGAGCGGTGCAGTACAACGGGGATATTCGCAACCGCTACACTTGGCACTGCGGCGGCGGAAAGTACAACACCAAGGGTGGCGCTTACTACGGCAAGGCCACGAACCACAACACTATTGGTATTGAGGTTTGCTCTACCAACGACACCGGCAAAATGACTGTTGCCAACGACAGCCATTGGAGCTTTACCGGCAAGGTTGTGAGCAACCTTGTGGAACTGGTGAAGTACCTGATGGCTGAATACAGCATTGACGCCGCCCATGTTATCCGCCACTACGATGTGACCGGCAAGCCGTGCCCCGGTATCATCGGCTGGAACGAGGACACCGGCAGCGCCGCCAAGTGGGCCGCGTTCAAAGCCTGCCTTGGTGCTGCTACCACCGGCGGGCAGACCGGCGGCAGCACGAACACCGGCACCGCCACGGGCAACACTGCGTTGACATACAAGGTGGGCGACATTGTGCAGTTTGCGGGCGGCAAGCACTACGCCAATGCGCAGGCCGCCAACGGAACCACCGTGAAGCCCGGCCCAGCCAAGGTGACGGCAGTTGCCACGGCGGGCAAGCACCCGTACCACCTTGTACATACGGACAGCACCAGCACCGTGTACGGCTGGGTGGACGCTGCGGCCATTACCGGCAAGGTAGGCACCGGCACTACGGCGGCCAAGACCTACACCGTGAAAGCGGGCGACAGCCTGTGGCGCATTGCCGCGCAGCAGCTTGGCAACGGTGCCCGCTACAAGGAGATCAAGACCCTGAACGGGTTGAAGAATGACACCATCCACGCCGGGCAGGTTTTGAAGCTGCCCAACTGACCGATTATATACAGGAGGAAAAGACCATGAATGAAGTTGTGACCATCGTTGTGAACAATCTGCTGGAAATCGTGTTTGCGGTGCTGGGTGCGTCCTTTACCGCGCTGGTTATTCCTTGGCTGAAAGACACCGGCCTGCCTTGGCTGAAAGAAAAGCGCCTGTACTCCATCGTGAAGAAGTTCGTGGAGGCCGCCGAGAAGCAGGCCGAGGCGGGCACCATTGACAAGGCGACCAAGAAACGCTTTGTTGTGGAGCTGTTGGAGGCAAACGGCATTACTGTGACCCCGGAGATCGACGCCTTTATTGAGGCAGCGGTGAAAGAGCTTGACCTTGCCGAGAAAAACGCCATTGGGGAGATCGGGAAAATTTTTTCTGACACCGAGCAGACACCGCAGAACTAAATACTAAGATATGGCCCCGGTTGCTGTTCGTTTTGAACGGTGGCCGGGGCCTTTTCTGTTATGCGGAGAGGTTGACAAAAGTGCCGCAGACCGCTATTTTTGAATGGTATTGTGTGCTAAAGCTGCACAGAACGGCAGAAGCCGACACTTGCAGCGCAGATATTGGAGAGGAGGAAACACAGTGCGAACCTATAAGCACCTGACCATGACAGACCGCTTGCGCATAGAAAAGTGGCTGAAAATGGGGATGAAGCCGCGAGAGATCGCGGACAAGCTGCGCGTTCATGTTTCGACTATTTACCGGGAGTTGAAGCGCGGCGCGTATGACAGGCTGGACGGCGCGACATGGGAGGTCAAGACCGCGTACAGCCCGGACATTGCCGAGGATAAATACCAAGCCCACCTACGGGAGAAAGGGCCGGACTTGAAAATAGGCAATGACCATGAGCTGGCAAACTATATTGAAACCACGATCATAAACAAGGATTGCAGCCCGGCGGCGGTGCTGGGGTTTGCCATGATCGAGGGGAAGAAGTTCAAAACCAGTTTGTCGGTGCCGACGATCTACAAGTACATTGCCAAGGGCTTGTTTTTGAACCTGACGCAAGAGGAGCTGCCCCGGCACGGAAAGAAGAAACATAAATATAAGAAAGTGAAAAAGAACAAAAGCGCCAGCCGCGCCCCGGCGGGTGAAAGTATTGAACAGCGCCCGGAGGAGATCGACGAGCGGGAGGAGTTCGGCCATTGGGAGGGCGACACTGTGTACAGCGGCAAGGGAAAGCGCAAGACCACCCGCGCCCTACTGACCCTGACCGAGCGCAAGACCCGGAAAGAAATCATTATAGCGATACCGAACCGCAAGGCTGAAACGGTGGTCAAGGCGCTGGACGCACTGGAACGGAAACTTGGTGCCCGGCGGTTTAGGGCAATCTTCAAAAGCATTACCTTTGACAACGGCACCGAGTTTGCGGCGGCGGAGGAGCTGGAACGCTCTTGCGTCAACAAGCACCTGCCCCGGACGAAAGTGTATTTCTGCCACCCGTATTCCTCTTGGGAGCGGGGCACCAACGAGAACACCAACGGCATGATTCGGCGGCGGTTCCCCAAGGGCACGAACTTTGCGGCGGTGACGAACGCGCAGATCGCGCAGGCCGAAAACTGGATAAATAATTATCCACGGAAGATATTAGGGTACAAGTCAAGCGAGATCGTATTTAGAGAGTGCCTGCGGGAACTGGGCATTGCGGCATGATGGGTAGATAAAGAGAGCAAAATATAGATAAATCGTTGAAAAAGGCGTGATGTGTTATAGTCGGTGCAATAGAATAGGGGTTATAACAGGCTGCCAACAAAAGAGTGAATGTTGACGGCTTTGCTATGGTGCGATAAAATGCACAAAAATAAAAGCAAAAAGTTGTTGCATTTGACTATTGAATTTTTCAATATTGCAAAATCCCGGCGTCAGCCTTGCATCTTGCGCCCAAAAATAGTAAAATATAAAATATATGTGTTTATGAGGTGTAGGTTATGGTTTTGAGCATGACAGGATATGGCCGTGCCGGTGCGCTGCTGCATGGCCGTGACATCAAGGTTGAACTTCGCAGCGTCAACGCGCGCTTTTTTGAGTACTCCTCGCGCCTGCCGCGCTCCTGCGCATTTCTGGAGGACAAGCTGAAAAAGCTCGTCGCCTCCAAGGTCAGCCGCGGCAAGGTAGAGCTGAGCCTTTCTATCCAGACCGTCACGGCGGCGGATACCGTCGTCACCGTCAACTGGCAGCTGGCCGAGGGCTACCGCGCTGCGCTGAATGCGATGGCCGAGCGGATGGATCTGAAAAACGACGTTTCCGTCGGGATGCTGTCCCGCTTCCCGGACGTGCTGACTCAGACTGCCGCCCCGACGAATGAGGACGAGCTGTGGGAGGACGTCAGGACAGTGGCTGAGCAGGCCGTGGATGCCTTTGTCGCAATGCGTGCCGTCGAAGGCGAGAAGATGAAGGCCGATGTTGCAGGCCGCCTGACCACGATTGAAACGCTCGTCGCCAAAATCGAGGAAAACAGCGCAGGCCGCGTGCAGGCCTACAGCGATAAGCTCTACGCCCGCCTGCAGGAGCTGCTGGGGGATCGCAGCATCGACGAGGGACGCCTTGTGACCGAGGCCGCGATTTTTGCGGACAAGACCGCCATCGACGAGGAAACCGTCCGTCTGCACAGCCATGTGGCGCAGTACCGCGAGATCCTCGAGCTGGACGAGCCGATTGGCCGCAAGCTCGACTTTTTGACGCAGGAGTTGAACCGCGAGTCCAACACGATTGGCTCCAAGTGTCAGGACGTGGCCATCACGCGGCTGGTCGTCGAACTGAAATCCGAAATCGAAAAAATTCGCGAGCAGATTCAGAACATCGAGTAACGGAGGTTCGCCATGAAGCTGCTGAACATTGGCTTTGGCAACATGGTCAATGCCGACCGCATCATCGGCATCGTCAGCCCGGATTCTGCGCCTATCAAGCGTCTGGTGCAGGATGCCCGCGAGAAGGGCGCACTGATCGATGCCAGCTACGGGCGGCGCACCCAGGCCGTGCTCATCATGGACTCTGACCATGTGATTTTGTCCGGCATCCCGCTGGAAAGCTTGACCGGGCGTGCCAACGAAGAAACTGAAGAAAAGAGGAAGTAACGATGAAAGGTGAAAAATATCTGTTTGTTGTCTCCGGCCCTTCCGGCACCGGCAAGGATACCGTTGTTGCCGCTCTGCTGAAAAAGCACCCTGAAATTCAGCACACCGTCTCCGCCACGACCCGCTCCCCGCGTGAGGGTGAAAAGGACGGCATCAATTACCACTTCATGTCTGTAGCCGATTTTGAGGATCATCTGGCACATGACCAGATCGTCGAGCACACAAAATACTGCGAGAACTACTACGGCACGCTGCGCAGCGAGATTGAGGGCCGCATGAAGCTGGGCATCCCGGTCATCCTCGTCATCGAGGTCGAGGGCGCAGGCAACATCAAGAAGATGTACCCCGGTGCAACGACCATCTTTGTGCTGCCCCCGGATATGCAGGAGCTCGAGCGCCGTCTGCGTTGCCGCGGCACCGAGGATGAGGAGACCATCCAGCGCCGCCTGAAGCGTGCCGAGGCAGAGATTGCGAACTCCGTCAACTACGACGAGCATGTCGTCAACATTGAGGTCGACTCCTGCGCCGAGAGCATTTATTCCATCATCCAGTTCAAGCTGCAGCACGGCAGCGACGAATGAGCCTGTTGCTGGCCCAGGCTGCCGTCAACGACGCGAACATCCACTTTGACAAGCTGTACTCCTACCGCATCCCCGCGGAGCTGGCCGAGAGGGTCTTTCCCGGCAGCATGGTGCTGGTGCCATTTGGCCGGGGCAGCAAGGCCCGGATGGCCGTTGTGCTGGCTGTCGGGGAGGTGGACGAGAGCGACACCCCCAAGGGGCTGAAAACGCTCTACGATGCCGCCCCCGAGGATGCCCGCCTGACGCCGGACCTTCTGGAGCTTGTGCGCTTTTTAAAAGAGCGCACCTTCTGCACCTGGTTCGAGGCCGTCAAGGCAGTCATCCCGTATGGCGCACAGTACCGGCCCGCTGTCGTGGACGGCAGGCACGTCATGCAAGGACGCCTGACCCGCTCTACGGAGCGCCTGTACACGCTGGCGGGGGAGCTGCCGGAAAAGCCAAAGCCCGGCCCACGCCAACTGGCCGCTGTCGCCGCCCTGCAAAACGGCCCGCTGACCGCGCGGCAGCTCGACGAGGTCGGTATTTCCCGGGCAACGCTGGACGGCCTTGTCAAAAAGGGCGTGCTGACCGCCGCCGAGCAGGACAAGGCCATCGACCTGTTTGCAGCCATCCCGTTTGACCCGCAGCCGCTGGAACTATCCCCTGAGCAGCAGCATGTTTTTAACGATCTGCTGCCGAATCTGGAGGATGCTAGACCCCACGCGGCACTGCTGCACGGCGTAACCGGCAGCGGCAAGACCATCGTGTTTCTGCGGCTTATCCAGCGCACGCTGGAGCTGGGCCGCCGCGCACTGGTCCTGGTGCCGGAGATCAGCCTGACACCGCAGATGATACGGCGGCTCAAGTCCACCTTCGGCAGCCGTCTGGCCGTGCAGCATTCGGCGCTCAACAATACCGAGCGCCTTTTGCAGTGGCGGATGATCCAGCAGGGAAACGCCGATATTGTCGTAGGTACGCGCAGTGCAGTGTTTGCACCGCTGCAAAACCTTGGCCTCATCATCATGGATGAGGAACAGGAGCACACCTACCAGAGCGAGTCCGCCCCGCGCTTTGACGCCCACGATGTTGCCAAAAAGCGCGCGGTCATGGAAAACGCCCTGTTGCTGTTTGCCTCGGCCACACCACTGACCGAGACCTACCACGCCGCCGAGAGCGGCAAACTGCAGCTGGTGCAGCTGACCCACCGCTACGGCGGACGGCCCCTGCCCAGCGTCGATTTCATCGACATGCGCGCCGAACTGGCCGCAGGCAACCCGCGCGAGGTCAGCGTGCGGCTGGCGCGGGAACTGCAGGAAAACCTCGACAACGGCGAGCAGAGCATTCTGCTGCTCAACCGCCGCGGCTACCGCACCATCGGCATGTGCACCACCTGCGGCCATGTGCTGAAATGTCCGAATTGCAGCGTGCCGCTCGTCTACCACAAGCCGCAGCAGGCACTGTTGTGCCACCACTGCGGCCACACGGTACACCCGCTGCCGCAGACCTGCCCCGAGTGCGGCGGCAAAATCAGCTACAGCGGCTTCGGCACCCAGCGGGTGGAGGAGGAGCTGGCCGAGCTGCTGCCCGGTGCGCGCATCCTTCGGATGGATCAGGATTCCACCTCCCGCAAGGACGCGCACGAGACGATGCTTGCACAGTTTGCGCGGCACGAATATGATATTCTGCTGGGCACCCAGATGGTCGCCAAGGGCCTTGACTTTGAAAAGGTCACGCTCGTCGGCGTTTTAGGCATTGACTCGCTGCTGTTCGGGCAGGGCTTCCGCGCATACGAGAGCGTGTTCAGTCTTATCACCCAGGTCGTGGGCCGCGGCGGGCGCGCCGCACTGCCCGGGCGGGCGCTGATCCAGACATCCGTGCCTGACCACCCCGTTTTGCAGCTGGCCGCCGCGCAGGACTACAAGGGCTTCTACCGGGAAGAAATCACCTTCCGCCGGTTCAGTCTGTACCCGCCGTTCTGCTCGTTCGTGGTCGTCGGCTTCATCGGTGACCAGGAGGGGGCCGTGTTCATCGCAGCCCAGCGGTTTGGCGCACTGCTGGGTCAGCACGCCGCACAAAAGCCCAATATCCCGCTGCGCATTTTAGGCCCCGCGCCGATGAACATTACGATGCTCAACAACAAATTCCGCTACAAGCTGACGCTGAAATGCCGCAATGACGCGGCGTTCCGCGCGCTTTTGCACGAGACACTGGACGCCTACGATGCCGAAAAGCTGCCGCAGAAGGCGTCCGTGATCCTCGATTTCAATTCTGATGGTGATTTATAACATTTGGAGGTTTTTTTATGGCACTGCGTACCATTGTGCAGGACGGCGACCCGATCCTGAAGAAAGTCTGCCGCCCCGTTACCAAGTTTGATGATCGTCTGGGCACTCTGCTTGACGATATGAAGGAGACCCTGCTGGCCGCGAACGGCCTGGGTCTGGCCGGCCCGCAGGTGGGCATGATGCGCCGCCTGTTCATCTGCCTGGATGACCGCGACCTGCCCGAGGAGGTTCCCGCGAACTACGAGTACAAGTTCATTGAGTTCATCAACCCCGAGATCCTCGAGCTGAGCGACGAGCAGGTCGAGCTGTACGAAGGCTGCCTGTCCTTCCCGGGACATAACGGCGCGATCAAGCGCTCGAAGCACGTCAAGGTCAAGGCACAGGACCGCCACGGCGAGTGGTTTGAACTGGAGGCCGATGACATGCTCGCCCGCTGCATCCAGCATCAGAACAACCATCTGGACGGCAT
>OJOA01000090.1_pt1 | contig 61999 bp, 50 predicted proteins | sample 1597991 | NCBI WGS metagenome assembly OJOA01 (sample SAMN01915207, study PRJEB22387) | human gut metagenome | isolation source: stool | host: Homo sapiens | place: USA | reverse complement strand
GAAGAACACTGCCTTTCTGTATGTCATTGTATCTTAGATGATTGCGAAATACGGGTGTGTTTCTGATTACAGTTATTCAGAGAGCCCCTGGCACGGTGGACGAAAAAGGGAAGTTTTGGAAATTTACGGTCGTACGTTTCCCTGCCGCCCCGTCCTCACGGCGTTCCAAGGCGGCTTTACGGTCAGGCAGGGTTCCGCAACGGCAGCATATCTCGCGATTCGGTGCCGGTGCGGCAGACGGTCGGTCGTGAGGAGGAGATCGCGTCCCGGGCACTTGCGCCTCATGCGCAGCTATTTTGCAATGTCCAGCATATCACCGAAATTCATCCCGCTTATTATCAAAGACATACGTTTCAGCAACTTGCTGGACCCGGCATATTTCGCCGCCAAACGGCCATTCTGCCCCATATCCTCACAAGTCCAGCAGATGTCTTTTTTCAGAGTGTCTTATTATCAGGCATTTCTGTAAGCGCGCTTTGTTGGACGTGAGGTACAATCAACGCCTGAAGTCTGGCTCGCTTGAAATCAACAGGCCTTTCCCCATTGTGTCCGTAATTTCACAGTAACAGTATGCATACCCGACGGAAAATCTACTGACACCAGGCCAGCCCTCCAAGACCGATCCACAACAGCGGCAGGCTTGTAGCCATAACGAGGGCAATCCCGCAGAGGATGCTGGCTGTGATGATGACTGTGGATATGACCATGATTTCCTTGGGTGTGAACATTCCGCTGCGGCCCCGTTCCTGCATTTCCAGTACACATAGGCGGTACTGACTATTGTCGGTATCGCCGAAGCCGGGAAGGACCAGGCCCTTACCGCAATCATCCATTCCCTGAAGGTATGCTTTCCCATATTGTCATCTCTGTTTTTCCGGCGGCAAAAGTAATCACTTTTATCTTTCGTGACGGAGTCTGTAGAAAATTGCTAAATTCGGGGCGTGAAAAATAAAGGAAACAAATTCATGCCGGCAGTGACCATGCTGCTTGCCCTGATCGTCCTGTACGGACTTTCCTGCTCTTCCCGGGGCGGCAGGGCCATGCCGCTTTTACAGACGGCGGACTCTCTGATGCTGTCGGACCCTGATGCCGCCATGCAGATGCTGCTCTCGGTGGAACAGGGTACAGATCTGAGAATGAGCCGTTCGGAAAGGGCATATTACCTGCTGCTGATGGCTGAAGCCGACTATCTCTGCAAAAAGTCTCCGCTCGGTGATACTGCGGTACGTGATGCTGTGCAGTTTTTCCGGAGTGGTGGACAGCAAGGCTTATATGCCCGAGCTCTTATGATGCAGGGGGTTGTGTATCAGGGAATAGCTGATACGTTGTCTTCACTTGTGTCCTGCTGGAATTCGCTTTCTGCAGATGATGTGTCGGGCAGAAGGGAGGTCGCCGGTCTGCTGCGCTCCATAGTGGAAAATGCCTGCGGTCTGATGTTCGGAGGCTATGCCGGCCGGTACACGGCGGCTGTGGACAGTCTCGACAGAAATGTCGGGATGGAACAGTCCGTACAGACCTGTCTGTCTTTGGCCGGAGGGCTTGCCGCCTATGCAGCGGGACAGGCAGAGGACAATGTCGCTGAGGGAATTGAGACTGCACGCAAGGCAGGGGATGAGAAGGCAATGTTTTTCGGAGAGGATCTGCAACGCAGGCTGAATGGAAGATTGGCCGGTGAACGGATGGATCTGGAGACACTCCGTCTCGCAGCACTGGTACTCGAAAATGAAAATCTGAAAATACAGGCAATGAAGACTCGGGTCAACGTCCTGACTTTACTGCTTGTACTGGCGGTTGTGCTACTTGTTTCGCTGGCCGTTTCATACATGTTTTATATCAGAATAAGAAAACTGAGGATGGAATATGCGGTGCTGAAGGCATCCATAGAGACTTTTGATCCTGCCGCTGTCGGAGCGGATGTCCCTGCTGCAGTTGAGGCTGGGGGAGAGGCCGGGACTGAAATAGAGGCGGTTCTGCGCGACATGGTCTCCCTTATAGGAGAAATGAATGAGATCTGTGGCAGGGACAATGACAGCGCAGCATCCGCATCAGAGATAAAGAGGCTGTTGGACAAGCATTTTCCCGAAAATGAGGTTAACGCCCGTATCCGAAGGATATGCGACCTGCTGTATCCGGGAGTCCTTTCCGGCATAGAACTGGACTATCCTTCCCTTACCCGCAACGATATTCTGCTCATAGCCTTGATGGCCTGTGGTTTCCCCACCGGAGCCATCTGTGCGATAAGGCGGCTCAACGTGCATTCCCTCAATGTCCAGAAGACCCGTACCGCCCGGAAGATAGCTCCCGGCCTCCGTCTGGCCGACTACATTTCCCGGAAATTCAATAAGAGCGCTACCTGACACAGGCACTGTCTGCTCGCGCATTCGGCAACGAGAAAAGACTTGCCGCCCTCGGCACAAGAGGGAGGGGCCCGCTGCGAAGCGGTGGGAGGGCCTGGTCTTTTTGACTGCCGGATGCTAATGCAGCACGTGTATTCGGATTTCGGAAGAACGGTATTTCTGAATTTACGGGCACATGCTAAGATGTGTAACTATCTGATAATTCTATGATTATCTGTTTTGGCTGGTGTTTTTCGATGGGTAAAAAAGCTCCTAAAAACACCAGTGTTGATGGCTAATATATTGATTGTTAGTGTGATATGTCAAAACTGATGTGTTTCCGAATTCAAAATCATACGTGACATGTCGAGTCCCGTCAGGCCAAGAAGTTGTGTGAAATTTTGCAAAAAATGATGTCAGCAATGTGTTTTTCTCCGGCGGTGTTTCCTGCCGTCCGGATGTCTGAAACCGGACTCAAGGGACGGTGCTGATATGTTGGTGGTTAGCAAGTATTGATTATCAGGTGGTTATAATAGTGGTGCTAATAGAGGGAATATTTGGAGGACGCGGTTTTTCCGATTATGTTTGCGAGAGTTTCAACCATACATAATGACGTTATCAGACAATTATGAAAGATTTGGAAATCGCTCTACGGCTGCTGCGCCGGCATTTGTCCCTGCGGCTTGTCAATCTGGCCGGACTCTCGGTCGTTCTCGCTACCCTGCTTATATCCATGAACTATGTCCGGCGGGAGCTGAGCTGGGACAGGTACAACAGGGAGGCAGACCGGACAGTAAGGCTGACCCTCGCCTCTGAAGGTGATGCGGTGGACGGGAGAGTGTACGGCAATATGACCGACGACCCGATACGGCAGATACCTGGAGTAGAGGCCATTGCCAAGCTGCATGAGGTCTACCGGCCCGACCTGAGATATCAGGGAGTGTATCTGACGGCTGGGGAGAAGGTCTTCTATGTCAACCGGGATTTTCTCAGGACATTCGACATAGAGATGCTGGAAGGGGATATGGAAAGCGCGTTGGTAGCTCCTGACCAGGTGATAATAAGTGAGAGCCTTGCCCGTAAGCTGGCCGGGATGCAGGTAGGGACAGACGGTCTGTACAGTAACGTGCTCAATACGGACCTGCTGATAGAGGGGGAGCCTCGTCATATCGCAGGTATCTTCAGGGATATCCCTGAGACCTCGCACTGGAGGGGGGATGCGCTGTCGCTCCTGCCTGAGGATATGGATACGTTCTGTTACACCTACCTGCTGCTCCGCAGGGACAGTGACATAAAAGCTGTGGAGAGCGGCATAACCAGTCTGGTAAGCGGAATGACACCGGAGAATGCGGCACCGCTCCAGGCCCGTCTCATGCCCTTGACCGATATCCATCTGTACAGCCACAATCTCCGCGAGCTGAGTGTAAACGGCAACATCTTCTACATCTGGCTTACGGTCGGGGCCAATGCCCTTCTGCTCATAGTCGTGCTGTTCAATCTCTGGCTCAACAACAGTCTGATATTCTCCTATAACCGCCGGCTCTACCAGCTCCTCCGCCTGCATGGGGCGCCGGTGTCTGTGATTCTTAGAGACGAGGCGTTTCAGGCCATGGTTTTGGTGCTGGTGTCAGTCATTGCCGGCTTGGTTCTGACCGCCATAGTGTACGGCTACGGATGGATTCCCGGCAGCATGACGCTGTGGCCCACTGTATTGACTTCGTTGGGATTTGTGGCGGCAGTTATCGCTGTAGCCCTCATTCCGGCAGTTCGCAGCATGGCATTGACCCCCTTCCTCAATACGGAGAACGACATCCGGCCCGTGCATTTCTCCTACGGCAATGTACGCTGGATGCTCACGGTCCAGTATGCCGTGGTGATATCCGTTCTGATTTTAGCCATAGGTATCAGCCGCCAGCTGACTCACATTGCGGGCGTGCAGCCGGGAGGGGACGGCCGCGATGTCCTTGTTATGAGCGGTCTGCCCGAAACGGTCATGGACAAATATCCCCTGCTGCGGGAGCGTTTTGAACAGAGTCCCCTCATCCGCGGGGTGACTACCTCTTTCCAGTTGCCGGGGGATGCGATACGGGATCATGTCAGCGTGCGGTGCGGAGGCTCGCCGGACTGGGTGCAGGTGCCCGTGATGGTTGCCGGAGACGGATTCCTCCGCTTCTACGGCATACCGCTCATAGCCGGCCGGGATTTCTCTCCGCTCAGGCGCGGGGTGGCTCAGGAGCAGGAGATGCTGAGGCAATTCTTTATGTCCCGCGAGGCGTCCGGCAGCAGCGAGGAATATATCATCAACCGCAAGGCCCTTGCGCTTCTCGGATTCAGCACGCCGGAGGAGGCTATAGGACAGCCTCTGAATATCCGGCAGGGAACCTTGGACTACATCGACAACGGGGTGATTGTCGGAGTCGCGGAGGACTACAGCTATACTGGGGCATTCGAGGAGGCTTCCCCGCTCATCATGCTGCACCGCAGTCTCTTCCAGTTCTGCCTTATGGTCCGTATTGACACATCCAGTCCTGACGTGGCGATTCAGGCAGTTGAGGAGGCGTGGAACGGGGTGTACCCTGACCGTCAGAGCAATTTCGTTCCTCTCAGCGACATTTATGGCTCGTTGTACCGCAACGAGATGAATGCCAAAAAGTTAGTGCTGGTATTTACTTTCCTGTGCTTCCTTATAGCCGACCTCGGGCTGATTATCTTCATGGCTTTTATCATCCGCCGGCGGACCAAGGAGATAGCCGTCCGGAAAGTGAACGGGGCCACGGCCGGTCTGATTGTCAGGATGCTCAATACCAACTTCGTCCGCTATATCGCAGTGGCCTTTGTAATAGCAGTGCCGGTCTCGTGGCTGATTCTGCACAATTGGCTGCGGCGTTTCGCCTACAGGACCGGTATCGACTGGTGGATATTCGCCGTCTCAGGTGCGGCGGTGCTGTTCATATCCCTGCTGTCGGTCTCCCTCCAGAGCTGGCGCGCGGCGACCGTTAATCCTGCCAGTGGCCTTCGCAAATAGAAGCGGGACATATGAACATGGATAGGAAACACATTCTCAGCAGTTTTATCATGGCTGCGGCCTTTTCTGTACACGGATTTTCCGTTCAGGCCCAAACTACATGGCTCTGGCCGATAAAAGGTCAGGAGGCCGGACAGGGAGTGATCTGCGCTCCACAACAGTATGTCGGGGAGGAGCTGAATTTTGATAAACTAATCATAGCTGCGCCCGAGGGTACCGATGTGCTGTGCCCTGCCGATGGAGTGGTGCTCAATTTCGGAGTCGGATATGAAAAATCGCTTCATGAATCCGTCTCCTTTCATGCCGGCTCGGATAATTTCGACTCAATACTCGGAGAGCTTGAAGAAGTCGGGGAACTCAAGGATCTGCCCGTTCCGACCAAATATGTGGGAGGGGATATATTCATGCGGCTGGAAGACGGCAGGATGATATTCATTTCCGGTCTTACCGGCGGTATCCCGATGAAGACCGGAATGAGAGTCAGCAAGGGGGAGGTCATAGGCAGGGTCGGCTATGCGTATCATAAGATAGACAGGCCGCACATTATATTGTCTGTCACCGGCAGGACGGGGCGGCCTGATGACCCTATGGCGCCGTTCGGAATCCCGACTACTTTCCTGGAGCCTGAGGAGATGACAACTCCGGAGTTTCTGACTGAGGAACAGGCCGTTGAGGACATATCGGTGCTGATGGATGCATACCGGGAGCTTTTCCCGTCCATGGAAGAGATAGTGACCCCGGCGCAGTTTGAGACTTTCAGGACCGTCGCCCTCAATGCGGTGAGAGGAGGCGTCAGTTATCCGGATTTTTACGATATTGTCTACAGTTCCGCCACTTCCAGACTTATGCACGATTCGCATATAAGGCTCAGGACGCCGAATCCTAAGATTGATATTGCGGCTCAGAAGTATGTCCCGAACATCATTCACGGGATACTTGGAGATACCGTATTTGTCCGTCATGCATCGGAGAGTTACAAGCAGCATGTGGGTAAGAAAATCGTATCCATAGACGGAATTCCGTCAGCTGAAATATGCCGTAGGAGCATGGATATGGTCTCAGGGTATGACGGCTGTAACCGGAGTGTCGTGGACAGGCTGTTGCTGGTCAAGTATTGGTATCTCTACGGCAGCGTGGACAGACCGAGGACGACGACAGTGGTCTTAGAGGACGGCACGGTCATCGAGGATGAATGGGTCAGGCAAGAGGAGGCAGGGGTGTATTATCCTCAGTTGGAGAAGAGTACCGCACAATACAGGCGGATGGCTGCGAGTGCCTCCGGGAAATACAGTTTCGAGATGCTTGACGACAGTACGGTGCTGTTCCGTCTCGGGTCGTTCGACCTGATGGATACGGATATAGATAGCATAGCAGAGTCGCTGGCGCGTTATCAGGATGTGCCGAATATGATAATAGATGTCAGGTACAATGCCGGAGGTGAGGATGCGGCGGTCAGGAAAGTCGCCTCGTATTTTCTCAACGGGCCATCCGTGGATACTGACTCTTACCGTATGGTGAATGATACGGTCTTCAGCAGTCTGAGGTATTCCGTGAACTACTCGGATAGGGCTGTTTTCAGCGGCTATGAGCGTGTGGACGGCCGCAGTGGCTTTTACTCTTATGACGACTGCGGCGTAATTATACCGGATACATGCGTTAGCTATAAGGGCCGTCTGTATATTCTGGCAGATGAGACGTCAAATTCCGCGGCTGCGCTTTTCCCGTCTATATTGTCCAGAAATCATCGTGCCGTGACAGTCGGCCGTGAGACCGGCTCGGGTTATCACTATATGACGGCCTATGATTATGCCCGCATCATGCTGCCCAATTCTAAGATTATGGTGCAGATACCTGTCGTCAAGTGTGTTCTGGACGAAACTGTGACCGGGCGTTATCCGGCCGGGCGCGGCCTGCTGCCGGATTACGAGGTGCCGCTGACTTATGAGGAAGTCTATACGAGTCCGGCCGACCCTGTCCTGTCCAAAGCCCTTTCGCTCATCGCTCGGCAGTCATCCCGGACCGGTAATTGAGCGTCTGGATTATTAGCGGGGTAATATATATCGTACCGGTATCGGTGTAATGTGGCAAACAGCTTTTGATAAACATAATATTTGATTCATAGCGTGTAAGGTGGTTAGACGGTAATTTTCTTTGTAAAAGTGTTTGTATTATTATTATTATTATATTTGTGCATGGCTTGATGGTTTTATTGTAAATTGAATATAAAATTTGTTTGAAAAACACAATAATATAAATGCTTTTCAATTCTCTGGATTTCGGAATCTTCCTTCCGGTGGTGGCCATCCTCTACTGGACGGTTTTCAACAGGCACGGCGTGCGGCTGCGCAATGCCTTCCTCTTAGTATGCAGCTGGTTCTTTTACGGGATGTGGGACTGGCGTTTCTTGGGTCTGCTTGTATTCAGCTCCACGATGGACTTCGTCCTGGGGCGGATGATAGGCCGGACTGCTGAGAGTCAAAAGAAAAAACGGAAGGTCCTGCTGGCGGTCAGCCTCGTGGTCAACCTCGGGATACTCGGCTTTTTCAAGTACGCCAATTTCTTCATAGACAGCATTGACGGCCTGTTCACCGTCTTCGGCATGGACTTGTCCCTCAGCACCTTGAATATTATTCTGCCGGTGGGCATCAGTTTCTATACTTTCCAGTCGCTCAGTTACATCATTGACGTGTACCGTGGAAAAATAGGGCCGTCGAAGGATATAATCGCCTTTCTCACATTCATCAGTTTCTTCCCACAGTTAGTGGCCGGCCCCATAGAGAGGGCCTCGCATCTGCTGCCCCAGTTCGACAGCCTGAAGAAGTTCGACTATCTCAGAATCCGGGAGGGTATCGTAGAGGTGTTCATAGGTCTGATAAAGAAGATGGTGATAGCGGACAGGCTGGCCGTGTATGTAGACTCGGTCTTTCAGGATGCTGCGGCCGGCAGCAGTACGCAGATTATGGGGTGTCCGTCCGTGCTGGCACTGATATTCTTCGCGTTCCAGCTCTATATCGACTTCTCGGCCTATTCCCAGATAGCGATAGGCACGGCAAAGATTTTAGGCTTCAGCCTGAGTACCAACTTCCGCCGTCCTTATCTGAGCGTCTCGTTCAACAATTTCTGGGAACGCTGGCACATCTCGCTGTCCCAGTGGATGCGGGACTATATCTTCATCCCCCTCGGAGGCAGCCGGGAGGGCCGCTGGAAAACGGTGAGGAACCTGCTCGTCGTCTTCGCTGTCAGCGGTCTGTGGCACGGAGCCTCATGGAATTTCGTGATATGGGGGCTGCTCAACGGCCTGTTCGTGGTATTGCTTGATCCCCTGCTGGCAAGGTTTAAGATAAAAGGAGTCTGGGCCTCTATCATCGTCTTCTGCATGTGGACGTTGTCCCTGGTCTTCTTCAGGGCCGAGGGTATCGGCGCCGCGTGGACGATGTTCGGCAGTCTTGGCCTGGGGCATCTGTCGCAGATAGCCGGTTTCGGTCTGGCATGGAACGAGATGACCTTCACCTTGATTATGCTTGCGGTGCTGATGTCCTTCGAGTATGCGGCCGAGCGAATGGAGAAAAGGGGAAAGAGCATCCTTGACCTCCTGGTTTTCAACCGTCCCGGCTGGTTCAGGTGGACAGTGTATCTGCTGCTTGTATTCGCCATAATATTCTTCGGGGTATATGCCACGAACAATGACAACAGTTTCATCTATTTTCAATTTTAATGGATATGGGAGCGAATAGGAAAAACAATAAAACGGGACAAAAGGAGAAAGAGAATTCCAGAGAGTTGACGCTCGGGGCGTTGTTGCTGCGTGGGGCGATGCTGGCGGTCGTTGTGCTGTGTGTGGTCATAGTCCTGGAGAAGAAGCGTATATTCGTCGAGGACAGCATGAACAACCATACGGAGTGGCGCTGGGACTGGTATTACCGTCTGAAGGAGTACAAAATGCCGGTGGATGTGCTGTTCGTGGGTAACTCCCACCTGCTCACCGGACTCAACCCATATGTGTTCATGGCCCAGAGCGGTATGAACGGCTTTATCTTAGGCTCATCAGGTGTAGGTGTGGCGGATCTCTACTATACCGTGGAGGAGGCATTGAAGATTCAGAAGCCGAAGCTGCTTGTGCTGGAGACGTATGCAATAAACGAGCTGGAGCCGCATGAGTTGGAGAAGGGTGCGCTGAATGACCAGATCAACAGTTTCAGGGCCCGTCGGGATACATGGTTGAAAATAAAGTCCACTCCGGCGCTTTTCGACTATCACAACTGGCCGATAGCTTGGTGCGAGACATTCCGCAACCACAATTACATCTTTACGAAGCCGGACCAGCTGGGCCGGAATCTCAGGGGTGAGGGACCTAAGCGCAGAGTCCGCAATGACTTTTACCTTGGACAGTTCGCCAGATTTTCGAAGGGTCTGTCGCAGACGACTTTGGACAGGTATGAGGAGGAGGGCGCTCCCGTGGACGGGGAGGACTATATGATAAGCCGAAGCGCTGCGAGATATACTGAGAAGATAGCGGAGCTGTGCCGGGACAACGGTGTCCAGCTTGTCTTCCTGACTGTTCCGATGTATCCGGAGCATGTGGAGAACTATCAGGTCTGGAGGGACAGACTCGGGGAGCACATCAGCGGGCTCAGCCCTTACTGGCTGGACCTTCAGGCGGCTCAGATGACGGACTCCACACTGAGGTCTCTTTACACCCCGGCGGCATTCCAGGACACATATGCGGCCAACCAGCATCTGACCAACTACGGCATGGCGGTCACGGCCAATGTAGTAGCTCAGTACATCACCCGCATCGTGCCCGGCCTTCCCGACCGCAGGAACGACCCTCAGTGGCGTGCCCTCGTTTCCAAATTTCCCAAATAGCAGTCGCCTTTATTTGGGTCTTTTGATCTAAATATTTGAGAAATGTTCTCAAATATTTGCACCAGTGTACTGTTTTTTCTAATTTTGCATTAATAATTGAAAGAATCTGATGCTTGTAAATTTTACATTCCAAAACTTCCGTTCATTCAGAGAAGAACGGTCACTTAGGATGGAGGCAACCTCGATAAAGGAACTTAAAGACTCGATTGTTGAGGCAGGCGGATGCCGGTTGTTGCCGGCGGCAGTGATGTATGGAGCAAATTCGAGCGGTAAGAGCAATGTGCTGATGGCCATCCTGGCAATGAAAGATATGGTCTTGTCCTCAGTCCGCTTGAATCCTGACGATCAGCTGGCGTTCGACCCGTTCCTTCTGGATGAGACATCGGCCTCGCAACCTACTTCTTACGAAATACAATTTCTTATCGGAGATGCAAAATACCGTTATGGCATTGAGCATGATCAGAAAAGAGTAATCGCTGAATGGCTGTATGAGAAAAATCTGAAAGAACGTGAGTTCTGCCTGTTTGAGAGAAATGGCCAGGATTTTCATATCTCGTCTGCAAGGTTTGCAGAAGGAGTCGGGAAGGAGGAATCAACACCGGAGAACAGGCTTTTTCTGTCATTGGTGGCACAGTTGAATGGTAAAAAGGCAGAATCGATTATCGGCTTTTTCCGTGGAATGTATGATTTCTCACGCAGGAGTTCAAAGGAGAATGACAACTTTACTATGAGGATGTTTCAGGAAGACCGGGAGGAATGCAGTGATATTCTGGAATTTTACCGCTACCTGCAATTGGGTTTTAAGGATTTGAAAGTCCAGGAAGCGCGCTACTATTATATGGATAAAGGAAAGAGGGTGGAGTTTAAGGGATTGCATGAATATGAGATGCGTACGGTCCATGACATTTATGACAATGACGGAAATGTCGTAAGTGAGCGGATGTTCAGTAAGGCATTGATGGAATCGGAAGGAACCCAGCAGGTGATTTCCTTCTCCGGTCCACTGTTTTTCGCTTTGAAAAATGGGACACTGTTGCTGGTAGACGAGCTTGATGTAAGATTACATCCGATGTTGACCAGAAGTATCGTTAAACTGTTCATGAGCAGGAATACGAATCCTAATGGAGCGCAGCTGATCTGTACTACACATGATACCAATCTGCTCGACCTTGCGTATCTGCGCAGGGACCAGATATGGTTTACTGAAAAGGACAGGACGGAGTCGAGTGACCTCTATTCACTTGTGGAATTTAAGGATGGCAGGGGTGTCAAAGTCCGTAATGACCGCAGCATTGAGAAGGATTATATCGAGGGAAGATATGGTGCGATACCGTTTTTACATTATTGAATATGGGAAAGAGAGAGCAGTTCAAGCTGCGAAGGCGTGAGGCGAAAGCCTTAGGAAAGCGCAGGAAGAATGTGCGGTCGAAGATTGTCCGTTTTCTCATTGTGTGTGAGGGAACAGAGACAGAACCGAATTATTTTAAGGCATTTATAGACAATCATTATTCTGCGGTTTTGGAAAAACCTGCCATTAAAGGAACGGGACGTTCCACGTGTTCGCTTGTGAAGTGGACAAGGGAGAAAAAGGAGGAGATTGAACGGGCAAGCCAGCTTGAATTTGACAGGGTTTGGGTGGTGTTTGATAAAGACGATAATGATGATTTTGATAAGGCAATAGGACTTGCCGGGCAATACGGCTTCCAATCCGCATGGAGCAATGAGGCATTTGAACTGTGGTTTTTGCTGCACTTTCAGTATCTGGACACAGCTGTAAGCCGTACTGCGTATATTGACAAGATTGAGAGTAAAGTGCGCAGTCACAGAGGTTATGAATCGTTCAGGTATCAAAAGAGTTCGAGAGAAATTTATGGTATAATCACCTCTTTGGGTAATGAGCAGTCCGCTGTATCCCATGCCATACGCTTGAGGGCAGGGTATAGGAAAGGGCAAAAACCATCAGAGTGCAATCCATGTACAACTGTTGACTGTCTGATAGAAGAATTGAGGCACCCGGAGGTGTTATTGAAGGGATTATAACGTCCCGCATCAGAAAGAGAGTATCCATTCGGTGATGTCGTCCAGCACTTCCGGGGAGATAGTGATCTCGATGCTGCCGTATTCTGTGGGCATGCCTGTTGTGCAGGGCTGGAACAGGTGGTTGAGGCCGGGGTATTCCTTGAACTTGTTGAGAGGGCCATCTGGCAGATGTCTGCGGATGTGCTCTAAGTTGGCCGGCGGAACCTGCAGGTCGAGACTGCCGTTGAGGGCAAATACGGGGCATGTGGTTCGGGATATGTCCTGGACGGGGGTGGCTTGCAGGAAATACAGCATCCAGGGATTGTCTATCGTTTCCCAGACGGCTGCAAGATTGGCTTCGGAGCCGAACGGCATATTCTGCGCTTCGAGTGCGGTTATGAGGCTGTCTACCAGTGTCTCCGGACTGTCAGTTGCGTATCCTTCCATTTTCAATTCCAGCATGCCGGAGAGGACGCGGCTGTAGTTGTCGGCTGATTCGGAGGTGAATCCGGATTTGGTGAGTATCAGGCGGTTCTGCTCCACGAGGATGCTGTCGCCGCGCATTCCCGGGCCGGCCATGCTGATGATGAAGTCAGCCTCGTCTGCGGCACCTAACATGAATACTATCTGCCCGCCTTCGCTGTGCCCTATGGCTCCCACAGGGCCGAACTCTCCGAGGCTCCTAAGATATCTGATGCCGGCGAGAGCGTCCTGCATATTGGTCTCAGTGGTGATTTCTACGGTGCCTCTTTCGGATTCTCCCATTCCACGGTCGTCGTAGCGCAGGGAGGCTATGCCGTGACGGGCCAGCCAGTCGGCCAGCACAAGAAACGGCTTGTGGTTGAATATTTCCTCATCCCGGTTCTGCGAGCCGCTGCCGGTGATCATCAGTACTGCGGGAATGTTGCCGGATTCCGAGCCATTGTCCTCATGGCCCGTCGGCCAGGTGAGTGTTCCGGCCATGACGGCTCCGTCCGCTCCGCTGGAGAATGTCACTTCCTCCGTCCGGTATGGGTACGGCGGCTGCGGCTCCTGCGGCCGGTTCAGCAGCGGCACACCCATCTGAAGATTCAGCGGGAACTGCATTCCCATCTGGGAGAAGGTTCCGTGGATCTCCCCGGACGGTCTGCTTCCCTCAGCCGTCTCCGTCATTACCAGCCTGCCTTGATAGGCCGCTCCGATCATCGGTATTGTCACCGAAACGGAGTCGTTGTCAAGCAGCGCGACTTCTCCAGGTATACCCTCGGCTCCCTGATCCGGACTGTCGAGGAAGAAATATGTCTTTCCAAGCGAGTCCACGGTAAAATGCAATACCAGTGTGAGGCTGTTTCCTCCGGCTTTCAGCTTGCCGTTCCACGAACCCAAGAGCCTGCTCTGCTGGGCATTGGCGGTGGACAAGAGTGTGATGAAGGTTGATAGGATGCAGAGGAATCGTTTCATGACAGTCAGTGTTATCAGTTTTTGCAAAAATACGAATTTTTTACGCATTCTGACGGTGCTTTAGATACCTCAGAGAAACAATGAGGATGTCGGCTATAATGTGGAGGCCGACGGCAATCCACAGTGCGAAGCGTTCCCCAAGACCGCAGAACAGCATCAGGTGGGTCAATATCATGGAAAGCAGAAAATCTTTTGCCAGATAGTTGATGAAGTCCAGGCCGTCTGAGAACTGGAAGTGGAATATTTTATTCCTGGCTTCTGCTTTTACATGGAGTGTCCGATAAAAAACGAGCAACAACAAGGAGTTGACGATGGCCATAGTTATCAAAAATAAGTCTGTCATAGTTCCATGTGTTAATGAATCTCCTGCAAATTTATAAATAAAATAGATGGAAAATAGATATTTGTTTTTAAATTTGTTCAAAAATTTATATAAAATCATGAATAAAACACGTTGTTTCCTATCGCTTGTTGCAGCCGTGCTGCTGGCCTCATGTGCGGCCAGGACCGGAATGCCCGAATTCTCCGTGTTCAATATGTCTGTTAGGAATGAGGCAGTGCAGGTACCTTCCGAAGTCCTGATCGATGATGTGTCTATAGTGAAACTGGATAATTCCGCCGGAGCTCCGGTCATAGGAATAATCGAGGATGTCCACGAGTCCGAGAACGCATACTACATCGTGTCGTCGGAGACGGTCTACGAGTACGCCAAGGACGGGAGTTTCGTCAGGCGTATCGGCGCGAAGGGCCGCGGTCCCGGGGAATATCTGAGCCCGCAGGGCATCGGGATGAGCGGCGGAAGGCTCTACGTGTTCGACTACAATACCCAGAAGATACTGATTTACGGGGAGGACGGCAGCTTCATCAGCAGTTCCGACCAGTCGGCCCTGATGAACTCCGGCATCTATCTCTCCTCGTTTTTCTTCAGGGGGGCGACATGATTCTGTATGCGTCCTCGAACTCTCCCGTGCAGGACATGCTGCGCTGGGATGCCGTCACTGACGAGCTGACCGCAGTCTCGGAGCGGAGCCGCGAGATGCTGCCGGAGGAGGTCGTAATGGGGGAGAACTACATTTTCGGAGACAGGGACAATCCATTTATCTACAATAATTTCAACGATACGGTATATATCCTGGATGGAGGCCGTCCCGTGCCTTCATTCCTCATGCGCCTGGGCAAATACCGCTTCGAGTACGGCGACCTGACCTTCGACGGACTGATGTCCTTGACCTCCAGCCGCCTGATTTTCAACTGGATTTCAGCTGCCGGAGAGAACGTCCTCATATCCTATTCAGTCAGTATCGGGGAGAAGAGTTTCCCTTACCTCGGCCTCTACAACACCCGCACCGGCGAATATTCCCAGAATGTGGAAATCACCGGTATCCCGGAGGACTTCGCCGCCATCACCCCTACGGAAAGGCTCTTCGAGGGCATGAAGGACGATGAGCTGCTGTCGGTACGGCCCGTATCGGAATCCGGTGAGGAATATGCGATAATCAAATACCGGTTCAAATAAGACTGTTCCCAACTCTGCTGTGCTGTGGATGTACATTTTCTTGAAAATGTGCATATTTGCTGATGTGATAATCTTGAATATGTGAAATATAAAGATATACGATAAACTGCTGGAATGGAAGAAGATTCATAAGGGTGATACAGCGCTTTTGATAGAAGGGGCCAGGCGTATAGGGAAAAGTTATATCGTAGAAGAATTCGCACGCAAAGAATACGAGTCTTACATTCTGGTGGACTTCAGCAAGGTGACGCTAAAATCATCAACTGCTGTTATAATTCGACAGCACCGAGCATCGGGCTGAAACTGAATGAAGAACGTACTACGCTGAAATGCTATATGGGTGATACAGGACTGCTCATCAGCCACGCCTTTGACGAACGTGGAATCGTAAGTGCGGACCTTTGCCGGAAACTGATGTTTGACAAGCTGGAAGTGAACGGGGGAATGTTGGTGGAGAATATCGTGGCGCAAATGCTTCGGGCGGCAGGACACAAACTTTATTTTTTCAGCAACAGTTCCCGGACATCAGCCGAAGACCGTATGGAAATTGACTTCCTGATAGCCAAACCTGTAACGACCAGCAGACATAATATTTCACCCATTGAGGTAAAATCCGGACAGCGTTACACACTGAACTCATTGAGAAAATGTATCGCCAAATACGGCTCCCGGTTATCCACACCCTACGTGCTTCACGATAAGGATGTGAAAATCGAAGATGGAATCGCGTACCTGCCTTTATATATGACGCCGTTGCTTTGAATGATATGGGAAAACTTCATAGGAGGTAGATAGGCTGCAGGCATTACTACCCGGCAAGGGAATTCCCATGGTACAGCAGGACGAGCGGGAAATCTGGCTATCAGCCAGCCGGTATGGCGGAATCAGTGATAAGTCAGTTACCGGCATCTGTCAGCCATTTGTCTATATTGCGGGTGCTGGAAGAGAAGCTGATGCCGATTTTCATAATCCGGCGCGGGTCGGAGGCGAAGGGCGCGGCGTAGTTGCGCTCTTCAATCTGCTGCAGTGCCTCCTCTGTCGAGCCTTCCAGCTTGAACTCCATGATATAGACGAACTTATCGGTCTGGAGCAGGAGGTTGATGCGCCCCTGAGAGGTGCGGTACTCGGCCTGCACGTAGAATCCCATAAGCTTGCACACAATGAAGAGGACGTTCTGGTAGTGGAGCTCCTGGTCGCGTATGAGCTCGTATGGGGTGTCGGCCATGAAGCTCTGGAGGCGGGTCATGAATGCATCCACGTTTCCGGAACGTATATCCAGAACGAACTGCATGATTTCAAAATTGGCTGCGGATTTACGGATAGGAGTGTAGTAGGGGACGAGAAATTTCATGAATCCTTCCTCGACCTCCTTGTTAGGGAATCCTAATGTATATGATTCGAATTCAGAGTCGTATCCCTTAATGGTGAGATACCCGCTCTGGTAGATGACCGGGAGGGGCTCGTCATCGCCATACACGCTGTTGAGGGTCTCGATATCGGTGACGGCTTCGGCCATGTTCTCCAGATTGCATTTGTTTTCCTTGAGCAGCTCTACGAGATATGTGGGAGTGCCGGTCTCGAACCAGTAGCTTCCGAACTTGCTGTTCTTAAATGTGTTGAGCAGACTGAACGGGTTGTATATGCCTTCGGTGCCTGGTGTGAAATGGTATCCGTCGTACATCTCTTTAAGTCTGCGGCATGTCTCGTCATAGGAGAGTCCTTGTACAGCAGCCAGTTGTTTCACCCCTTCCTCCATATACTGATGGATCTCGCTTTCAGTTATTCCGCACAGACTTACGTACTGTGGAAGCATGGAGATGTCCTCCATGTTGTTGAGATCGCTGAACACGCTGACCTTCCCGAATTTCGTAACACCTGTGAGCATCGCGAACTTGATATGTCCGTCCATGGTCTTGAGTACTCCGTAGAACGGCTTGAGTATGCTTCGGAATTCCTCTTGCAAAGGTTTGTTCCCGATAGCCTGGAGCAGCGGCTTGTCGTATTCGTCCACGAGGATGGCTACGCGGTGGCCGGTCTGTTCGTGAGCCCGCTGTATTATTCCTGCAAGGCGTAGGGACAGCGATGTCTCGGCAGGGTTGTTCCCGTACATGCTTTCCCAGTCAGACAGGGATTTGTTCAGGATGTCGTAGAGATTATCCGATTTATTGTATCTCTCGATGTTCAGGTCTATGTGCAGTACCGGCCTGGCAGTCCACTCTTTCTCTAAGGTATCTATCGCCAACCCCTCGAACAGTTCCTTTTTTCCCTGGAAATACGCTTCCAGTGTGGAGATGAGCAGGCTCTTGCCGAATCTTCTGGGCCGGCTGAGAAAGTAATAGCTTCCCTCGCTCACTAACTTGTAGATGAACTCGGTCTTGTCGATGTAAAGATAGCTGTCACTGCGGATCTTCTCGAAATTCTGTACGCCTATAGGATATTTCATGCCGATATACTTTTGCTCCAATGACAAAGATAACAAAGATTCGGATTTGTTTAGTACTTTTGTGCTTCGTAAAGACAGAAATATGGCAGAAGAGATAATACTTGGAATTGAATCATCGTGCGACGATACGTCGGCAGCGGTACTGCGGGGTGAGACCCTGTTGTCCAATATGATGGCTTCGCAGGAGATTCACCGCAGATACGGCGGGGTGGTGCCCGAGCTGGCATCCCGTGCCCATCAGCAGAATATAGTGCCGGTGGTCAGCCAGGCCCTGGATCAGGCCGGAGTGAGACCGGAGCAGATAGATGCGATAGCCTATACCCGCGGCCCCGGCCTCTTGGGCTCGCTGCTCGTGGGGGTGTCTTTCGCCAAGGGACTTTCGTTGTCCATAAACAAGCCTCTGGTGGATGTCAACCATCTGCAGGGGCATATCCTCTCGCATTTCATCCGGCAGGAGGGCAAGGAGTACCGCTGTCCGCAGTTCCCGTTCCTGGCCCTGCTGGTCTCGGGCGGTCACTCCCAGATAGTGAGGGTGGACGACCCGCTGCATTTCGAGGTGTTGGGACGGACTATAGATGATGCGGTGGGAGAGGCATTCGACAAATGTGCCAAGCTGCTCGGCCTCGGATATCCCGGCGGTCCGATAGTGGACAAACTGGCGGCGCAGGGTGACCCGGAGCGGTTCAAGTTCGCCAAACCGCATGTGCCCGGGCTGGACTACAGCTTCAGCGGAGTGAAGACCTCCCTGCTGTATTTCGTGCGCGACCGTCTGAAAGAGGATCCCGACTTCATGCAGCACAATATGAACGATATCTGCGCTTCCTTTCAGAAGACCCTGATAGACGTGTTGATGGACAAGTTGCTTAAGGCCGTGAAACAGACCGGCATAAAGCAGGTGGCCATCGGCGGCGGAGTGTCGGCCAACTCCGGTCTGCGCAGCCGTATCGCTTCCGAAGGCGAGAAGCGCGGCTGGACAACTTTCATCCCTGAATTCAAGTTCACGACCGACAATGCGGCCATGATTGCCGTGGCCGGTCTTTTCAAGTTCCGCGCCGGACTTACCGGAGGCCTTGATGCGGCTCCCGTCTCCAGGGCCCTTGATTTCAAGTAGATGAAAGAATTCGAGACAGCCTTCGAGGCATCGTACGCTCCCACGGAGGAGGATTTCAGGGCGGCAGCGGCCAAGGCTGCGGGTGTCCCGGCAGGGAAAATATCCGAGGTCAGGCTCCTGCGCCGCTCCATCGACGCCCGCTCCCGCAATATCCTGCGCCGCTACCGGCTAGCCGCGTACCTGCAGGGGGAAGTGCCGCCGGAAACCGGCTCATATAACCTGAAGCAGGATGTCTCGCAGAAACCGCCGGTAATAGTCATCGGAGCGGGCCCTGCAGGACTTTTCGCCGCGCTCAGGCTCATCTGCGGCGGCCGCCGTCCGATAATTCTCGAGCGGGGCAGGAACGTCCACGAACGCAAATACGACATAGCCGCCATCTCCCGTACAGGCGGTCTCAACCCGGACTCCAACTACTGTTTCGGGGAGGGTGGGGCCGGAACATTCTCGGACGGCAAGCTCTATACCCGTTCCAACAAGCGGGGTGATGTCGGTGCTGTCCTGAAAACCTTTGCAGATTTCGGTGCCGACCCCATGATCCGGATTGACGCCCATCCCCATATTGGCAGTGACCGTCTCCCCGCCATAGTCGAGGCCATGCGCCTTCATATAGAGGAATGCGGGGGACAATACCATTTTTCCTGCCGTGTCACCGACCTTCAGCAGATTCACGGCGGAGGATGGAAGGTGCTCTGTGACAATGGCTCCGTCTTCGAGGCTCCGGAGGTCATCCTGGCCACCGGGCACTCCGCCTCGGACATCTACCGGCTCTTCATCGGCAAGGGCTGGGCTGTGGAGGCCAAGGGCTTTGCTCTCGGAGTCAGGGCCGAGCATCCGCAGGAACTGATCGACCGGGCGCAGTACCATGGCCCGCGCATGCCCTGGCTGCCTGCCGCCGAGTACTCTTTGGTGGAACAGGTGGACGGTCGCGGGGTATTCTCCTTCTGCATGTGTCCGGGAGGCATCCTCGTGCCTTCCTCGACCGAGCCGGGCACTGTGGTCACCAACGGCATGTCAAACTCGCAGCGCAATTCCCGCTGGGCCAACGCAGGTATCGTCACTTCCGTAGAGCCGCAGGATGTAGCGGATTTCCTTCGGCGTCATGGCTCACGCCCGGCAGGCATTGGCAGTGAATCCGGGGCTGCCGAGGCCATGCTGGACTTCCGTCACGAGGTGGAGCGCCGCTGCTATGCCGTCTCCGGCTCCTTCCGCGCTCCGGCCCAGCGCATGACCGATTTTGTCAAAAGCCGCAAGGGCAAGTCCGTTGTCACGGCACTGCCGCGGACGTCCTATGCCCCGGGAGCATTTGCTTCAGACCTCAATGAGGTGCTGCCCGACTTCGTCGCCGGCCGTCTGCGGAAGGCCTTCCCGGCATTCGACCGCAAGCTGCGCGGCTATTACACCGCAGAAGCCCTCCTCCTTGCCGTGGAGTCCCGCACTTCCTCTCCGGTCCGTCTGCCGCGTGATCCTCAGACCCTGCAGCACATAGGTCTTCCACACCTGTACCCGTGCGGGGAGGGGGCAGGCTACTCCGGAGGCATAGTTTCCTCCGCCATCGACGGTGTCCGTGCTGCCGAACAGATATTGTCCCGTTGACATACCATACAACAGCCTATGCCGAGATACATAATCACACTATTGACCCTTCTGGCAGCCGCAGCCTTCCGGTTGCCGGCACAGCCGGATACCCTGGACATACCGCTGCCGGCGGCCCGTCAACTCAAGTGGCACGAGGCCGAACTGGGCGTAATCTTTCACTATGACCTGCATGTGTTTGACGGGCAGGCATACGGCCAGGGCAGCAACCGCATCACTCCTGTCGAGGATTACAATATATTCGCTCCGGAGCATCTGGACACGGACCAGTGGATACGGGCGGCCAAGGCGGCTGGGGCCCGTTTCGCGATACTGACAGCGACCCATGAGACCGGTTTCGGGCTCTGGCAGAGCGAGGTCAATCCCTATTGTCTCAAGGCCGTACGCTGGAGGGACGGAAAGGGGGACATAGTCGCGGACTTCGTGGCCTCATGCCGCAAGTACGGGCTGCAGCCTGGGCTGTATGTAGGTATCAGGTGGAATTCCCTGCTGGGCATACACAATTTTGCAGCCGAGGGAGAGGGGGATTTTGCCCGGAACCGCCAGCAGTGGTACCGCCGGTACTGTGAGCGGATGGTCGGGGAGTTGTGTTCGCGGTACGGCGACCTGTTCATGATATGGTTCGACGGAGGGGCCGATGATCCCCGGGGAATGGGACCTGATGTTGAGCCGATCGTGGACAGCCTCCAGCCGGACTGCCTTTTCTACCACAATGTGGACAGGGCTGACCTGCGCTGGGGCGGCTCCGAGACCGGAACCGTGGGCTATCCGTGCTGGTCCACCTTCCCTTATCCCTACAGCCACAACCGGAATAACGAATCGGCGCAGGAGCACAACCGGCTGCTTGCGCACGGCGATCCGGACGGGCGTTACTGGGTCCCGGCCATGGCGGATACACCTTTGAGAGGTGCAGGGGGCCGGCACGAGTGGTTCTGGGAGCCTGGGGACGAGGATGCGGTCTACTCTCTCGATGCCCTGATGTCGATGTATGAAAAGTCGGTAGGGCGCAATGCCACCCTTATAGTAGGACTGACACCGGACCCGGACGGTCTGCTTCCGGAAGGGGATGTCCGCCGTCTGGAGGAATGGGGTGCGGAGATCGAGCGCCGCTACGGCTCTCCTGTCGCCGGCACTTCCGGCCAGGGTGACACTCTGCTCGTGGAGGGATCCGCTCCCGAACCTATAGGCCGCTGTGTCATCAGTGAGGATATCAGGGCAGGCGAGCGCATCCGCAAGTTCAGGATAGAGGCCAGGAAGCAGGACGGCCTGTGGAAGACTGTCTACTCTGGCACATCTGTGGGACACAAGCATATAGCCGTCTTCGACAATCCCGTGGAAGCCACCGCTTTCCGCCTGGTGGTGGACAGCCGCCGCGCCACGCCGAGGATTGCGGAGTTCAGCATTTTCCATTGAAAAATATTGACCCTTCTGCATATTTTATTTCCTATAAGAAATAAAATTGTATTTTTGTGTAAATTATGAATTATGGGTGAATCTGTAATTACGCGAGAATACTATGCGCATAAGCTGGATGCGTGGCTTGGCAAGCACCAGATAATCGTCCTGACTGGTCAGAGACGGGTTGGTAAAAGTTTCGTCCTTAGGGATTTTATCAATAGACATATAGCTGACGACAAGGCTAATATCATATATGTCAATAAGGAGAAAAAGGAGTTTGACAATATAAAGACGTCCTCAGAACTCAACGAATATATTGACAGCCGTTTTGCAGCAGACAAGCACAATTACATTCTCGTTGACGAGATACAGGAAATCGACGGCTGGGAGAAGAGTGTCAGAAGTTACCGTCTTGAGGATAACGCGGACATAATTATTACTGGCAGCAATTCCACGATGCTTTCCGGTGAACTTGGAACGCTGATAGGAGGACGTTATCAGGAGGTGTTCGTGCAGCCTTTGATATACAATGAGTTTCTTCAATTTCACAAATTGGCGGATACAGAGGATTCTCTCAGGCAATATCTCTGTTACGGGGGGTTGCCGGGGCTGAGGCAGACTGGACTTGAAGATGAGGATATGGTGTCGGAGTACCTTGCCGGGGTGTTCAATACCATTATGCTTAAGGATATTATTGAACGGCATAGCATAAGGAACATTACATTTCTCAACAATCTGATTAGGTTTTTCGCAGATGCGACCGGCAAACTCAATTCTATAAACAATATCAGCAACTATCTTAAAAGCTGTGGTCAGGATGTTTCGGCCAAAACTGTGTCGGTGTATCTGGATTATTTTCGTGAGGCTTATCTTGTGGCATCTGTGCGCAGATACGATTTGCATGGCAAAAAGATACTGGAATCCAATGACAAGCTCTACTTCGGAGATGTCGGTTTGAGGAATATGATTGCCGGAGGAGAGCGGGAATCTGATATGGAGAAAGTGATTGAGAATGTCGTGTACCTGCATCTGATTCATATGGGGTACAAAGTGCATGTCGGTCAGTTGAGGGCAGGTGAGGTGGATTTCGTCTGTACCAGAACCGGCGACAGACGGTATGTTCAGGTTGCATATATCATAGCGGATGACAGTACGAGACAGCGGGAGTTCGGCAGTCTTGAGAATATCAATGACAATTACCCCAAGTATGTAATATCAATGACACCTCTCGTCAAAAGAAGTGATTATAACGGCATTATACATCTCGACCTGCGGGAATTCCTGCGTAACGGATTCTGATGAATATTTTTTTGCAGTTCAGGATATTGTTTGTAATTTTGCGAACAATTAACCGCGAACCGCGACAGAATGGAGAATAAGGAGTATACCGTCAGACAGGAACAGCTTGCCCGTTTTGCCAAGGCGATGGGGCATCCGGCGAGAGTCGCTATTCTGGAGTTTCTGATGAAACAGGACACCTGTTTTTTCGGGGATATCCACGAAGTCCTGCCCATTGCCAAAGCCACCGTATCGCAGCATTTGAAGGAACTGAAGGATGCAGGACTGATTCAGGGCGAGATAGAGGCGCCGAAAGTGAAATACTGCATCAATCGGGAGAACTGGCGGCTGGCATCCGCGCTGTTTGCAGGGTTCCTCGGACAGGAGTGCCGCAAAAAGGAAGGCTGTTGCGGCTAAAATTTTTACCATCATTGTTCGTTGTTTTACGAAATACAAACACTAACCAATAAAAAAGAAGTATGTACAGATTTATTTTTGTCCTGGCTATTTGCCTTGGGATGACCGCCTGCGGTGGAAGCGGAGTAAAAAATGGTACCTCCGGAACAACAGTTGGATAACAGCAATCACAATCCCAGTCTCAGCTGCAGGATACTGGAGATCGTGTGGAAGTGCTCTATTTTCACGGGAAAAAACGGTGCGCCACCTGCATGGCGATAGAGAAGAACACTAAAGAAGTCGTAGAAGAGCAGTTCGCGAATGAACTCGGGAACGGGACGGTGGTCTTCAGAATAATAGATATTTCCGATCCTGAGAATGAAGAAATTGCACAAAAGTACGAGGTTACATGGTCTTCATTGTTTGTCTGCAAGTGGAAAGACGGAAAGGAAACCTATGAGAACCTGACTGAGTATGCTTTTGCAAATGCCCGGACTTCTCCTGAGACATTCAAAAGCGGATTGACTGGAAAAATAAATGAACTGCTGAAATAGAGTCCACATGGAATGGCTGCAGACATTATTGGACAGCAGTACGACTCCTGCTTTGACGGCTTTTCTATTGGGACTGCTCACGGCTGTCTCGCCCTGTCCCTTGGCAACCAACATAGCCGCCATCGGATTTATCGGCAGGAATGTTGAAAGCCGTCGCCGGATATTCCTGAACGGCCTTTTATATACGCTCGGCCGTATTATCGCCTATACGGTATTGGGTATCGTTCTGATTCTGATATTGAGGGAGGGTGCAAGTCTGTTCGGTATCCAGAAATTCATCGGCAGATACGGGGAACTTATTCTCGGACCGGCGCTGCTGCTTATCGGGTTATTTATGCTGTTCGGAAGTAGACTCAGACTGCCGTCATTCGGTTTCAGCGGCAATGGTGAGGGATTGGCCCGCAAAGGAGGTTTTGGGGCACTTCTTCTCGGAATGCTGTTCGCTATGGCATTCTGTCCCACCAGCGGCGTGTTATACTTCGGGATGCTGATCCCGATGTCCGCCACCGCAGCCGCAGGTTATCTGCTGCCTGTACTGTTCGCTGTCGCAACTGCGCTTCCCGTCCTGATTGTAGCCTGGATATTGGCGTTCAGTGTCCAGCGCATAGGCAGTTTCTACGGCAGAATGCAGACCGTTCAGAAATGGCTGAACCGGATTGTCGGAGGCATCTTCGTGGGGATTGGTATTTATTATTGCATAATGGTATGTTCATAATCAAACATTTCAGTACAGTGGAAAACAAAAAAGAAAACAGAAAAGGGTTCTGGGCATCTTTGTTCTCCCCGAAACCGGGCTCGTGCCCGTATGACAGCGGCCGGATTGCAGAAGAGGCCGGAGAACAGACTGGCTCTTGCAGCGGAGATAATGCAGTTCATGCCCGGACGGCAGAGACATATACGGCTGTGAAAGACATAAAAGTGCTGGGACCGGGCTGCTCCAAATGCGGGGCGGCTTATCAGGCTATCGAGAAAGTGATTCAGGACAATAATCTTGATGTAGAGCTTTCCAAGATAGAGGACATAACGGAAATCATGAGCTACAACGTCATGGGAACTCCGGCGGTAGTGGTTGACGGAGTAGTGAGAATCAAGGGGCATGTCCCGTCGGAAAGCGAAATAAGACAAATACTCGGTATTTAAAGTATGTACTTATGGACACGAAAAAGGAAATTAGGATTCTCCTGTGGATCATCGTAATCTTCACGGCGGTATTTCTCCTGCCGCTCGGAAGTGAGAGTTTTATGACAGCCGTATATGCCACTCTCGACCTTGCGAAGTGGTATGCGCGGGAGCATGTCGTGCTGTGCCTGCTGCCGGCATTTTTCATCGCGGGTGTGATAGCGGTGTTCGTCAGTCAGGGGTCGGTACTCAAATACTTCGGGGCAAATGCAAAAAAGTGGCTGTCCTATACTGTCGCTTCGGTATCGGGCTGTATTCTGGCTGTCTGCTCGTGTACTATCCTGCCTCTGTTCACCAGTATTTACAAACGGGGTGCGGGATTAGGCCCTGCGGTAGCATTCCTCTATTCCGGTCCTGCAATCAGTATCCTCTCCATTATCCTGACTGCCCGCATCTTAGGCTTTGAGATGGGAGCTGCCCGGACTGTTGGCGCCGTGCTGTTTGCAGTCGTTATCGGCCTTCTGATGTCATTTTTCTTCCGCAAGGAGGAGAAGGCCAAGAAAGAGGCGCAGATGAATATCGTTCCGCCTCCGGAGAAAAGGCCGGTATGGCAGACGGCATTCCATTTTTTCACCCTGGTGCTTATACTCGTATTTGCCAACTGGGGTGCGCCGTCCGCTTCTGATACCGGACTGTGGAACAGCATTTTCACTTATAAGTGGTATATAACCGGCGCGCTTGCGCTTCTGCTGTGCTGGTCTCTTGTCCGAATCCTGAAACTGTGCCTGTTGTGGGTGTCGCTCGGCGCTGTGGCTACAGCTGTTGCCGCTATATTGGCCAATCTGTTCATAGAGAATGCGAAACTGGTACCTCTGGTACCTATGCTCGTCGCTGTTGCCTCATTGTCCTTAATCCTGCTCTTCGATAAAAGGGATGAGGAAAACCGGGACTGGGCCCTGGCCTCATGGGGCTTTGCGAAACAGATATTGCCGCTGCTGGCAGTCGGTGTGCTTATCGCCGGTTTCCTGTTGGGCTCGACGCATGACGATACGGCTTTGGCCGGTATCATCCCGAACAGTTGGATCGAGTGGGCTGTAGGGGGCAACTCGCTGCTGTCCAACTTTTTCGCGAGCTTCGCAGGAGCGTTCATGTATTTCGCTACATTGACCGAAGTCCCTATTGTCCAGGGGCTTTTAGCGTCAGGTATGGGAGAAGGCCCCGCATTGGCCCTGCTGTTGGCGGGTCCGTCATTGTCCCTTCCGAACATGCTGGTCATCCGCGGGGTTTTGGGAACGAAGAAAACAGTTGTCTATGTAGCCTTGGTGATTGTCATGGCAACCTTGGCCGGCTTTGTATTCGGCAACTTCTTGACCTGAGAAATGCGGGATGTTCTGTAAGTGATTGTATATCAGGTATATGAAAAACGGGCTGCATTTTTCGAGGTCTCACAAGGAGGTGAAAAATGCAGCCCGTTCTGTAATGTGTTGAATGTTAGGGGGATGCAAAGCACAATGCATTTCTCGGTTACTGTGCTTACTCGCAGCCGCCGCAGCAGCTTCCGCCGCAGGAGGAGCATCCTCCTCCGCAGGAGCTCTGCTTGAACTCTCCGTGCAGGCCTTCGGTCAGTTCCTGCTCGGTGGCATCGCGGACTGTGAGGATCTTGCCTGTGAAGTTGAGGGTCTTGCCGGCCATGGGATGGTTGAAGTTCATCATGACGCTGTTGTCCTTGACTTCATGGACTTTGCCGTGCATTACGCCGCCCTGCTGGTTCATCATCGGTATCATGTTGCCGACTGTGAGGAGACCTTCCTGAATCTTTCCGTCCACTTCGAAGATGTGCTTGGGCAGCTCGACTATCATGTCGGGGTTGTGCTCGCCGTAGCCTTCGGAAGGAGTGAGGGTGAACTCGAATGTGTCACCGGGCTCCTTGCCGGCTATGTTCTCCTCGAACTTGGGCAGGAGATAGCCCATGCCGAAGATGAAGTCGAGGGGACGGTCTTCCGTGGTCTGGTCGGCCACCTGGCCGTCCACTGTAAGGGTGTAGGTGAGTGCTACTACTTTCTTTTCGCTTATTTTCATTATTTCAGATATATTTGATAATTGTTTATAGTCCGCTTATGTCGGCTCCTTCGAAGGCCAGAGTGGGTATCTGCCAGTCCATGAATCCTATCGGGTCGTTGCCGATGAATATGCTGTTGCTCCATAGGTTAAGGAAGTTGCCGGTCAGATTCATTTCCTTGACAGGATAAAGTCTCAGGCCGTTCTCGAAATACCATCCCTCGATGCCGTATGAGAAGTCGCCGGTGACCGGGTTGCTGTTGCCTCCGTTGAAGCCGGTGATCAGCACGCCCGTGCCTGTCCGCTGCATTATATCCTCAAGTCCGATGCCGGAGTTTTCCGGAAAATATACCGCGAATGCACCTTCAGCCGTGCGGGGCATCCCTAACTTGTTGGCGAAGTAGGTGTTGAGGAAATAGGTGCGGATCTCTCCGTCCCTGATGATGTCAAGTTCTTTGGTTGCAACACCTTCACTGTCGTAGTAGGTGGAGCCGGTACGACCTGGCAGCAGCGGGTTGTCGGCGATATGCAGTTGTTCCGGAAATATCCGTTTGCCGAGGGAGTCGAGCAGGAAAGAGTTCTGCTGTTGCAGGGAGGAGCCGTTAAGTGCTGCGATGACGGCGTATAAAGCTCTGGCTGAAACGGTATTTTCCAGAATTATGTTGTATTTGCCGGAGGAAAGTTTGCGGGAACCGATCATGGGAACTGTCCGTTCGTATGCCTTGCGTCCGCAGCCGGAAGGCAGTTTGTCGAAGAAGACCGAGCCTTCGGACCAGCTGTTCTGGGGTCTGGCATCTCCGTGGCCGCGTACCGTGCATTCGCATGATACGTAGTAGGCTGTGCGGCAGTCCTGGACTTCAAGTCCCTGAGAGTCGATGATGTATTCTGACTTGAGGCAGTCATCCCAGTCGCAGGCAGTGGATATCAGGCGTGAATCGCTTTTGTCCACCTCAGCATCCGTGGCTTTCAGAAATGCGGCCTTGTCCGCAAAAGGTATGGACTGGTACTGGCCGTCAAGCAGCTGCAGGTCCGGTTTGTCGCCTTTGTAGTAAGTACTTCTGTCGGGCATGGTCCGGCAGAGGTCCGGAGTGAGCAGACGGCACGAGTCTATGCATCTGCGCAGGAACGGACGCAGTTCGTCCATATCCATACGGTTTGTAGAAAAGCTTCCGAACCGTCCTTCGGTGAAAATGGCTATGTCCATGGCTGCAGCGGATGACTGCTGGAGTTTCTCTATCTCTCCGTTGAGATAGGAAATGGAAGTCTGTATGCTCTCCGCCAAACTGATGCGGCAGTCAGACGCTCCTAATTCGAGGGCCGCATCAAGGGCCTTTCTTGCTATTTCCTTATTCATTGATGCCTCCTACGTTAAGTTTGTTTACCAGGACGGACGGCATGCCGCACGATACGGGGCAGTACTGGCCTTTTCCGCATGTCCAGGTGCTGTCGTCCACTATGAGATTGTCTGCCACGCCTACGATGCCTGCCAGGGCCTCGGGACCGTTGCCTATGATGTTGGTGTCCTTGATGGGTCTGGTCAGGTGGCCGTCCTCAATCATGAAGCCCGACTTGACATAGAATGTGAAGTCACCGGCTCCGATCTGTACCTGCCCGTTGGCGAAATTGTCCACATATATGCCTTTCTTCACTGAGCGTATCAGGTCTTCTTCGGAGGACTTGCCGTTCTCCATATAGGTTGAGCGCATCCTCGGTATTGGCATGTATCTGAATGACTCGCGGCGGCCGTTGCCTGTAGGCTCTACGCCGTAATATCTGGCGCTGATGCGGTCGTGAAGGTAGGAGTTGAGTACTCCGTCCTTGACCATGTAGGTCTTCTGCCCCGGTACTCCTTCGTCGTCCACGTTGATGGAGCCACGGAAGAATGGCAGGGTGCCGTCGTCCACGATGCTGATCTCCCGGTTGCAGATGACCTGTCCTATCCGGTCCGAGAAGATGGAGACTCCTTTGCGGTTGAAATCGGCCTCGAACGAATGGCCTATGGCTTCGTGCAGCAGGATACCTGAGCTGCCGGCTCCCATGACCACGGGCATCTCTCCGCAGGATGGCCTGCCGGCCTCGAACAGTCTGGAGCATCCTTTTACCACATCGGATGCCAGTTCATCTACCAGGCTGTCGGACAGGAACTCGAATCCTTTCCGATAACTCTTCGAGGAATAGAAGTTCTCCAGCCGGTCTCCGTCCTTCATGACGATGACGGCTGATATGGATGCCATGGGGCGCAGGTCTGTGTAGGTCTGGCCGATAGAGTTATAGAACAGGATTCTGGTCTTGGAGTCGTTGATACGGGCCGTGATGTTGATTACCTTGTCGGATTTCTGGTGTATGAGGTCACGCAGCATGGTGAGATAGTGCTTTTTCTCTTCCACCGAGTGCTGTTCCCAGTCAGAGATGACAGGATACCGGTTTACGAAATCCACCGGGGTACAGTCTGCAGGTATTTCTGTGCGCGGACCACTGTCACGGGCTATCTCGGCCGCTGTGGCCGCTGCTCCAAGAAGTGCATCCTCAGCTATGGACTCGGAAAATGCGTATCCGGTCCGGTCTCCGGAGAGTACACGGATGCCGGCCCCGAAGTCGATGTTGGAGCGGACCGCGTTCACTTCCCCGTCTCTTAGGGAGAGTTCGTTGGTCACGGTATGCTCGCAGAAGATGTCGGCGTAGTCCCCGCCTTTGGACAGGGCGGCCCTGAGTATCCGTCCAGCAGTGCCGGGTCCGATGCCGAAAAGAGTGTGGTAAGATGTATCTGTCGTATTCATGTCCGAATTGAAGATTGAAATAAAAGGGGCTGTTGTTGCGGGCCCCTTTTAGTAATTCATCAGTGTAGCAGAGTTGGTTTTTGAGATAATTAGATATTGGTAGCTTTGACCTTGACCAGTTTGCCGTTCTGCACGAATGCCAGCTCGGAGTTGGTCTGTTTCTTTTCTTTGACAAGCTTCTGGAACGTGGCGTTCAGCCCGTCAAGGATGTTGTCTCTAAGCTCCCGTGATTCTAGTTCGCTCATAATTGATCAATTGGTTGAACAAGGTTTTATTATGTATTTTCGTAGTTATGTTTTTTCCTCCCTCACAGATGATTACAGGCGAATTGGAGTTGTCTATAATCATCCAGTATTCGCAGACCGGGATGTACAGGTGGAACAGGTTCCTGATACCCATGTCGTACCGGCGGCGGATGCTGTCCTCGCTTACGTTGTGACCGCCCGACTTGACCCTCAGCCTGACCCTCTCAACGGCCAGTGACGGCATGTTGAGCCAGAAATACAGAAGGGTTACCACGTAACCTGTACTCTGGGCCTTCCTGATCAAGTTGACATAGCTTCTTGTAGCGAGTGTCGTCTCGATGGCGAAGTCCTGCCTTTCCTTAAGCAGCTCCTCGACCCTGGCAAGCATTATACGTCCGGCCTGGATGGCTGCTTTTTCAGGGTTGAACGGGGACAGGCCTCTTGCTATCTCGTCTGCGTTCACGAAGTTGCCGCAATTCAGCATATTCGGCAGAATGGTGTAGGAAGCAGTTGTTTTTCCCGCTCCGTTGCAACCGGAAATGATGAATAACTTAGGCATATTTCAAATCACAACTAATCACAAAATTAATAAAAAAGGCTCAGGTTGGCAGCAAAAACGTAAAAAGTTTTCAACAATCTCCGCTCGCGGCTACTGCGAAAAGTGCGAAATCCCCTTTGGCAGGGTCGTCTGGGAAGACTTTGCGCAGGAAGTCCGTGATCTCTTCTGCGGTACGTATGTCTGTGCTTTTTCTTGAAGTAATGCCGAGGCTTACGGCACTTCTGTGTACATGAACGTCAAGTGGTATGACGAGTTCTCTTTTGTCTGTGTTTCTCCAGAGGCCCAGATCCACTTTGCCGTCATCGCGGACCATCCATCTGCGCATCATGTGTATTTTCTTGTTGGCGGCTGAAGGGTCATCCTTCTGCCCGTATATCATCACTCTCATCTGTCCGGGAGTGAGGACCTCCATGCTGTCGTGCTTCATGTAGAAGTCTCTGATTCTGCCGCATATTGCCGCGAACTCGCTCCATTTTACAGTCCTGTGGAGTGATGCGTCGTCGTTGCGGTAGTGTCCGGCTTTAACATATTCGTAAGGCTGCCAGCCCATTTCGTCCATCGCTCTTGTGCAGTCCCTTACTATCATATCCCTGCGTCCCCAGGCAAGGTGGGCCGATATTGCCGCGGCTGTCTCTACATCCTGCAGCGTGACCTTGCCTTCCTCAAGCAGTCCCGCGAAATGCTGCGGAAATATTATCGGGTCTCCTGTGAAATATTTCCGGTCATTGTATTTGTCGGCATATCTGCGCAGCAGTTCCGCAGTCTCTTTCTCATCCATATTCCGTGATAATTTTTTTATTACTTTTGCGCAAATATAATGCCTATTCGGATATGGTGATAGCAGCGGACAGCGGCTCGACTTCGACAGACTGGAGGCTTGTCGGGAGAAAAGGATATCAGGAGAAAGTGCTTTCTCCAGGTGTCAATCCTGTGTATCAGGATGTTGATGAGATGGCGAAAGTCATTGACACTGCCGTTGGGCCATTTTGCGGACAGGTGGATAAGGTGTGGTTCTATGGTGCAGGCGTGGTGTCCGGCTCTGCCGCAGGGAAGGTGCGTGAGGCTTTCGCCCGCGTGTTTCCAGGCTGCCCGGTGTATGTGGGGACCGATCTTGAAGCGGCTGCCACGGCCATGCTTGGATGCATGGACGGTGTAGCGGCCATACTCGGTACTGGTTCCAATACCGGTCTGTGGAGAGGCGGTGCTATTGTGAGGAGCATACCGGCAGGAGGATACATACTTGGAGATGAGGGAAGCGGGGCATGGATAGGGCGCAGGCTGCTTTCGGACTATGTCAAAGGTCTTCTGCCCCGTGGACTGGAGGCAGAGTTCGTAAAGGCATATCCTGATACAGACTATGCTTCGCTTGTGGAGAGGATCTACCGTGGCCCTATGCCCTCAAGATATCTCGCATCGTTCTCCCCTTTTTTGAAACACCATGAGGAGGACAGTTATGTGGATGGGCTGCTCAGGGACGGATTCCGGCAGTTTTTCAGCAGGAATGTGGTTAGGTACGGTTCCGGATTGCCTCTTGCCGTGCTGGGGTCGGTGGCCTGTGCGTATAAGGATGTACTGATGGAGACGGCATCTGAGTTTAAGGTGGAAATAATAAAGATAGAGGCCAGTGCCGGAGACGGTCTGGCTGCATTTTTTCAGACTTATGATGATACCTTTGTTGAAAGAGGCGGTGGATGCTTTGGGAACACTGCCCGGAATAGGTGAGAGAACGGCTCTCAGACTGGCTCTCTTTCTGCTGCGCCGTCCTGAGGATGAGGCGGTGCGTCTTGGAAGTGCCCTGATACGGCTGCGTACGGAGTCAAGGTACTGTAAGGTGTGCAACATGATTTCGGAAGGAGATGTGTGCCAGATATGCTCCGATCCCCACAGGGACAGATCGGTGATATGTGTGGTCGAGAGCATAAGGGATGTGATGAGTATAGAGGATACCGGAGAGTATAACGGTGTATATCATGTGCTGGGCGGAGTCATTTCTCCTATGGACGGTACAGGTCCTGATGACCTGCATCTGTCGGACCTTGTGACCAGAGCCTCGTCTCCGGATGTCAAGGAGGTCATAATCGCCATCAGCCGTGGAATGGAAGGGGAGACAACGGTCTACTATATCAACAGACTCCTGGCTTCATGCGGTGTGCGGGTATCCGTCATTGCACGCGGGGTCGGGTTCGGAGATGAGCTTGAAAACACCGATCCGCTTACTTTGGGTATGTCAATCAGGAACAGGACAGGGATGTTATGAGCTATATCGAGTTGTTTCTTCTTGCAGCCGGGCTGTGTTTCGATACTTTCGCTGTCTCACTCACAGGCGGGATATGCACCCGAAGCAGTCTGTCCTCCAGGCAGATATTGCGTATAATCCTGTGTTTTGCGGTTTTTCAGGCCGGTCTGTCATTTGCCGGCTGGCTGCTTGGCTACAGTGTCAGCGACTATATTTCCAAGGTGGACCATTGGGTTGCATTTGTGCTGCTGGGCTATATAGGGGTGAAAATGATAATTGAGGGCTGCTCCAAGGAAGTGGAGGAAGTCAGCAGGACCTCCCTGCTGAACACCAGGCAGCTCGTTCTTCTTTCCATAGCCACGAGCATAGACGCGGTGGCCGTCGGAATATCGCTCGCCTTGGTCAAACTGTCCTTTATGAAGATCGGGGTAAGTACGGTCATGGTCTTTGCCTGTACGGCCCTGGCCTCCCTTGCCGGTCTGCTCGGCGGCCGTCGTCTCGGTACGGGCATCGGCAGGAAATCCGAAATTCTCGGCGGCCTTATCCTTATTGCAATCGGCATCAAGATACTCGTCGAGCACCTAACCGCCTGAGGCTTGAAGTAGGCCGTAATTCATAAGATTATGTGTTTGTGTCAATAATTGTGTGAAAATATGAAGAAATGCCGATAAGAAAAATGTGGATATTTGCGGGTAATTTGTATATTTGCAGCCAGTATCAACCTGTTAATAGCTATTGTTTTGAAATTCAGACCTTTCGAGTTCAGAGTCCGATGTAGTTGGTGAGCGGTTCCTCTCTCCGAGGAAAGTCATATCATCAATTAACCATAAACTTCGAAAGTTATGATTCAAATTTTCTATAAAGAAAAAGGAAAGATAGAGGTTTCCCAGTCCGTGGTTTTTCTGGATGAGCTGGGTATGGACGATGTTATCTGGATAGATCTTTTCTCACCTGACGGAGATGAGAAGCGTGCCGTGGAGGCGTTTCTGGATACTTCGCTGTCATCAAGAGCCCAGGCGGAAGAGATCGAGTCATCTTCACGTTATTCGGAGACTGAAACGACGATATCGGTCAACACCAACTTCCTTATCCCCGGTCCCGACGAGTATTCCATGGAGGCGGTTTCCTTTATTTTGTGCGAAGGAATCATCGTGTCCATAAGGAACGTACAGTTGAGGAGCTTCTCGGATATCCAGCGTAAGATACAGGTAAACAGCCGGCTTTATCCGACAGGCTATCATGTCCTGATAGGTATCGTGGAGAACAGGATTGACCTTGATGCCGACATGATTGAGCTTATGTCCAAGGAGATAGACACATACAGCAAGAAGGTCAGTGCCGGCAAGGACGTCAATGAGGAGTTTCTTCTGGACATTAACCAGTTGCAGGAGAACACCATGCTGGTGAGGGAAAATGTGGTGGACAAGCAGAGGATGATATCGTCTATCATGAAAAGCGACAAGTTCCCGAGGGATGTCTTTGCCAAGCTGTCAGTCATAAACAAGGATATAGTGTCGTTGCTGAACCACACCAATTTCAGTTTTGAAAGGCTGGATTATCTGCAGAATACGGTTGTAGGTCTTATTAATCTGGAGCAGAACCGCATTATGAAGGTATTCACCTTCGTGTCGCTGCTGCTGATGCCTCCGACACTGATAGCATCCATCTATGGAATGAATATAAAGCTGCCGGCTCTCGGCGGCAGTCTGGATTTTTTTATTCTGATAGGGTTGATGATAGTTGCGATTTTTATTGTAATTTTGATTTTCAGAAAAAGAAGAATGCTTTAATATGAGTGATGTCAGGAAACCGGAGACATGGGCCGAAGGCCGTCGTAAGATAGACTGGGTCAGGGCCAATATGCCCCTGCTCAACCGGATAGAGAGAAAATTCAAGGAGGAGCGGCCTTTCGAGGGACTGAAGATAGCTCTCTCCATACATCTTGAGGCCAAGACCGCCTATCTGTGCGAGACACTTGCGGCAGGAGGTGCCGGAATGTTTGTCACAGGCTCCAATCCTTTGTCCACTCAGGACGATGTGGCTGCTGCTCTCGTGCATGAGGGGCTGGAAGTATTCGCATGGTACGGATGTACGGATGAGGAATATATGAACAATATCCGCAGAGTGGTGTCGGCCGGTCCCAATATAATTATCGATGACGGTGGAGATCTTGTCCACATGGTCCACACCGAGTATCCCGGACTCATTCCAGACATTATTGGCGGGTGCGAGGAGACGACTACAGGCGTGATGAGGCTGGAGGCAATGGCCAAGTCCGGAACCTTGCGTTTCCCGATGGTGCTTGTCAATAATGCCAAGTGCAAGTATTTGTTTGACAATCGTTACGGTACGGGCCAGTCCGTATGGAACGGCATCAACCGTACCACTAACCTTATCGTTGCAGGAAAGAATGTGGTAGTGGCCGGTTACGGCTGGTGCGGCAAGGGGGTGGCAATGAGGGCAAAAGGTCTCGGTGCCTCCGTCATTGTCACGGAGGTGGATCCGGTCAAGGCTATAGAAGCCGTGATGGACGGATTCAAGGTCATGCCTATGGACCGCGCCGCTGAAACAGGTGATATCTTCGTGACCGTCACCGGTTGCAAGGATGTCATTACCCCTGCTCATTTCCTGAAAATGAAGGACGGAGCCATCTGCTGCAATGCAGGACACTTCGACTGTGAGGTGGACGTACACGGTATCAAGGCCATGGCGGTGGATTCATGGGTGGCCCGCAACAATATCGTAGGGTATCGTCTTGAGAACGGCCGGGCTGTGTATATACTGGCTGAAGGCCGTCTGGTCAATCTCGCCTCCGGAGACGGACATCCGGCCGAGATCATGGATATGAGTTTTGCGATCCAGGCTCTTGGAGCGCGTTATCTGGTGGAACATAAAGAAGATAGGACGCCCCGTGTCATCAGTGTCCCGGAGGAGATAGACGCGGAGGTGGCGCGTATGAAGCTCGAGAGTTGGGGTACCGGCATAGACACTCTTACCAAAGAACAGGAGGAGTATCTCTATGGCGGTCATTGACAGAGTTTCCGGAAGTTTTTAATCAAAAGTAAAGTATATAAGATGCCGAAAGTAAGATTCTATACAGGCATAGACATACCTCTGGAGTTCCATAGGGCACGGGTAGTGCAGAAAGTGAGACTCCTGCCTATAGAAGAGAGATACAAGGCCCTGGTCAAGGGCGGATTCAATACATACCGGATGGATTCGGAGGATGTCTATCTGGACATGCTTACCGACAGCGGTACCAATGCCATGAGTGATCTTCAGCTGGCTGCGATGATGCGGGCGGATGACGCTTATGCGGGAAGCGCTTCCTTCAAGCGTTTGGAGAAGGCTGTGTTCGATGTGCTCGGAAAACGCTATGTGATACCGGCACATCAGGGACGTGCGGCGGAAAATGTTATCATGCGTGCCTTTCTCAAACCGGGAGACGTAGTCCCCATGAACTACCATTTCGGAAGTACGGTCAACCATATAAGGCTCAACGGAGGCAGGCCGGTGGATCTGGTAGATCCGGATGTAGCTTTCGTTTCCGCTTCGGACAATCTGTTCAAGGGCAACATCGACATAGGGCGTCTGGAGGATTGTATAGCTGAATATGGTGTTGAGCATATCCCTTTTATCCGGATGGAAGCATCCACGAATCTTATAGGAGGACAGCCGTTCTCCATGGCTAATCTTATGGAGGTGCGCAAAGTGGCGGACCGTCATGGTATAAAGGTGCTTCTCGACGCGTGCCTGCTTGGTGAGAATGCCTGGCTTATCATTCAGCGGGAACCGGAGTATGCCCGTGCGACTCTGGCCGAAGTGCTTCTCAAGATGTGTTCGCTGGCCGATATAGTATACTTCTCGGCCCGCAAGCTGTCCTGTACCCGAGGTGCCGTCATCGCCACCGACAACTATCAGGACAAACTGAAGATGGACCAGGTGGTCGCAGTGTTCGAGGGCTATGTGACCTATGGCGGTATGTCCATGAAGGAGATTGAGGCGATGGCTCAGGGTCTGTATGAGGCTACTGACGAGGATTATATAAGCCAGAATCCGGAATTCATCCGCTATTTTGTCACCGAGGCGGTCAGGAAAGACATCCCCATGGTGACTCCTCCAGGTGTGCTCGGAGCGCAGATAGACGCGAAGAAGTTCTGTGACCATATACCGGTCCGGGACCTTCCGGCCAGCTCCCTGGCAGCAGCCATATATTTGTGCTCCGGTGTCCGGACCATGGATGGAGGTACATATCAGGATGTGTCAGAGGATGATCCGGACTTCACGGCTGATATGGAACTGGTCCGTCTGGCATTCCCGCGCAAGGTGCTTACTTTGTCACAGACAATGTATGTTATAGACAGACTGCAGTGGCTGTATGACAACCGCAGACTTGTCGGAGGTATGCGCTGTCATGATATACCCGGTATGCAGAGATGCTTCCGTACTCCACAGGAACCGATAGGGGACTGGCCGGAGAAACTGATGGCCAAGTTCCGTAAAGATTTCGGGGACAGCCTTTAGGAAAAGGTGTCCCCGAATGTATCAGCTGACTGGTACGTGTTTGGTCCTGTATTGTCAGAAGTTGATGACAGCGACACTGTCAGTCTGGATTGAGGGGATGGGGACATATGTGATCTTGATGCCCTTTATGCCTTCTCCCGTATATTTTTCGGTAAGCGGGTAGGTAGTGATTCCTTCCATTGTCGATGCCTCTATGTCATTTCCGTTGTCATGGGTAAGCCTGAGGTGGTAGTATCCGTCATTGTCTGGATTCTGTTCAAGACTTGTGTCATCGACCAGAGCCATTGTGTGGAACTGGAATCCTGTTCCCTGGAAGGAGTACACGATGGTAATGAATCTTCCTGCGTTGTATATGCCTCCGCTATGCCATGCGGACAGAATGCTCATAGGACTTTTGCCAAGGGTGTCGATCCTGTCTGACACGGTTATGTTGTCCTCGTACAACTGCGACATGCTTGCAAACTCTGCCTGGACCGGATTTGTAATCTCCCCGGATGGTATTGTGAACGAGGCGATGACTCTGTCATTGTTTTTGAGTGTATTCATGATCTGCAGTACATTGCCTGGAAAAATCTTTATGGAATCGTCCGATACGAAATACGAGATGCTGTTGTTGTCGGATTCGGTATCGGAAGAGTTGTTGTCGCTGACCGCTGTCATATATGTGGTGTAGTATTTGTCGCTTCTGACAGGTTTGCATGATACGGTGGAAAGCAGCAGTAATGCCGCAGCGGCAGTAATCATCAGTGTGTTCTTTTTCATATCTTCTTTGTGCATTGTTATTTTGACGGATTTTTCTGACAAAGATTGTGCCATTTTTCAAAATCGCTAAATTGTTTTGGATATCAGTAAAATAGTGTTTATTTTTGCGCTCCCTTCGTCAGAAGGTTTATAAATAATGTCAAACTCCTTAGTGGAAAGTATTTTTTAATTAATTATGACAAAAGAACAAGAAGTAATGGCGGAGACCGAAGATGTAAAGGCCCCCGCAGTGCAGTCAGAGACTGCAGTGCCTGAGAATGAGGCAGCACCTGCAGCAGATGCTCCTGCGAAACGCAGAAGCAATGCATCCATACCTGTCGAGCAGTTCGACTGGGACAGTTTTGAAGGCGGGTCCTCACTGGAGGACAAGAAGGCTGATGAGGAAAAGTACAATCAGACTATGTCTAAAGTGATTGAGAACGAAGTCGTTGAAGGGACGGTAATGGCTGTCAACAAACGTGAGGTTCTCGTCAACATCGGCTATAAGAGCGAGGGTGTAATCAACATCTCAGAGTTCCGCTACAATCCGGATATAAAAGTAGGCGACAAGGTAGAGGTCTATGTGGAGACAGTTGAGGACAAGAAAGGCCAGCTTATACTCTCTCACAGAAAGGCACACTCACTCCGTTCATGGGATCTTGTGAACGAGGCTTACGAGAAGGACGAGATCGTCAAGGGTTATGTGAAGTGCCGCACCAAGGGCGGTATGATCGTCGATGTATTCGGTATCGAGGCGTTCCTGCCTGGTTCGCAGATCGACGTGAAGCCTATCCGTGACTACGATGTGTTCGTCAACAAGACAATGGACTTCAAGATCGTCAAGATCAACAACGAGTACCGCAACGTGGTGGTTTCCCACAAGGCTCTCATCGAGGCCGAGATCGAGGCTCAGAAGGCCGAGATCATCAGCAAGCTCGAGAAGGGTCAGATCCTCGAGGGTACCGTCAAGAACATCACCTCCTACGGTGTGTTCGTGGACCTCGGCGGTGTGGACGGACTCATCCATATTACAGATCTTTCCTGGGGCCGTATCAACCATCCCGAGGAGGTCGTGCAGCTTGACCAGAAGATCAACGTGGTCATCCTCGACTTCGATGATACCAAGAAACGTATCGCTCTCGGCCTGAAGCAGCTCCAGCCTCATCCCTGGGATGCTCTCGATCCCAACCTCAAGGTGGGAGACGTTGTCAAGGGCAAGGTGGTCGTTATCGCCGACTACGGTGCTTTCGTGGAGATCCAGCCTGGAGTCGAGGGCCTGATCCATGTGTCCGAGATGTCTTGGTCACTCCATCTGCGCAGCGCTCAGGACTTCCTGAAGGTCGGAGACGAGGTGGAGGCAGTCATCCTGACCCTTGACCGTGAGGAGAGGAAGATGTCTCTCGGCATCAAGCAGCTTAAGGAAGATCCTTGGGCTACCATCACAGAAAAATATCCTGTAAATTCACGTCATATCGCCACTGTCCGCAATTTCACCAACTTCGGTGTCTTTGTAGAGCTTGAGGAAGGGGTGGACGGTCTGGTTCATATAAGTGACCTGTCCTGGACCAAGAAGATCAAGCATCCTTCGGAGTTCACCTCTATCGGAGACAAACTTGAGGTCGTTGTACTTGAAGTCGACAAGGAGAACCGTCGTCTCAGTCTTGGTCACAAGCAGCTTGAGGAAAATCCTTGGGAAGTGTTCGAGACTCAGTTCCCTCTCGGTTCCATCCATGAGGGTACTGTCACCAGTTTTGCCGACAAGGGTGCTGTCATATCTCTTGGAGAAGGCATAGAGGGTACCTGTTCTATCAAGAATCTCCAGAAACAGGACGGTACTACGGCGAATGTAGGCGAGAAGCTGCCTTTCAAGGTTGTCGAGTTCAACAAGTCCGCCAAGAAGATAATCCTCTCTCATGTTAAGACGTGGGAAGAGCCCAGGAAAGAGGAAAGCAGGCGTGAGACCGAGAGCACTCAGAGCGCGATGAAGAAGCTCAAGACAAATCTTGAGAAGACAACGCTCGGAGATATCGCCCAGCTTGCGGACCTGAAGAACAAGATGGAGCAGGAGTCCAAGTAATAATCCATGACCTTTTCGTTGACGACATTGGGAGTCTCTTCGGCTTCCCCGACAACGGACAGATATCCCAGCGCTCACATATTGAATATATGTGGGCGCTTGTTCCTTATAGACTGCGGTGAAGGATGTCAGATGCTGATGAAGCGTCATGGCATATCGCTTATGAGGCTGGACGGGATATTTCTGTCTCATATTCACGGTGATCACGTGTTCGGCATCTTCGGTCTGCTGTCAACTCTGTCAATGTCCGGAAGGACGGATCCCGTGCATATATACGCCCCGGAAGGATTCAGGGACGTACTGGAATTCTTCCGGATGCATTTTCTTGAGCGCGAGTGCTATCCGATTCTGTTTCACCCTCTTTCCGGTAAGGCTCCGGAGGTTGTCCTGGAGGATACCGGACTTTCTGTGACTGCTTTCCCTTTAATGCACAGGGTTCCTGCATATGGTTACCTGTTCCGGGAGCAGCCGGCCGGCCTAAATGTGAGGAAGGAGGCTGTAGTGGACCATTCCATGACAGTAAACGAGATTCTGCTGCTGAAGTCCGGTTGGGACGTTTCCCGTGATGACGGAACTTTACTGCGGGCCGTAGACCTGACATACAGGCCATTTGAGCCCAGATCATTTGCATATTGCAGTGACACTGCCGTGTTCAGTGAACTTCCCGGTCTTGTCCGTGGGGTGGACCTGCTGTATCATGAGGCTACTTTCGGTGATGACTGTGCCGGAAAAGCGGCGGAGATGTTTCATTCTACGGCCAGAGAGGCAGCAGGCACTGCGTTGAGGGCCGGAGCCGGGAAACTGGTTATAGGTCATTTTTCCTCCAGGTACAAGGATCCGGAGGTCCTGCTTTCCCAGGCGCGGGAAGTATTTCCCCCGACATATTTGGCGTATGAGGGTGCTGTATTTGACGTACCGGTAAAAAAGACTGATATATGAGAAGATTATTCGTATTTGCGGCTGTCCTTTCAGTCGCTGCGGTTCTTACCGTGATTGATGCGCGCTCCCAGAGCAGTGCGATGAGCGAGGCGGCATCCAAATACAACCAGATATTGTACTATATTGACAGGCTATATCTTGAGGATGTGGATTTCGAGTCACTGATTGAGAAGGCTGTGCAGGCTACTGTCGGTGAGCTCGACCCGCATACGTCATATATTTCGGCAGAAGACATTGCTGCCATGAACGAGCCTCTTCAGGGTGAATTCGAGGGAATCGGTATAGAATTCTCCATTATCAGAGATACGTTGACAGTGCAGGCTGCCGTTGCAGGCGGCCCTTCTGAAAGGGTGGGGCTTCTTGCCGGAGACAGGATAATAGGAGTGGACACTTCGTCGGTGGCCGGTACAGGACTGACAAATGACAGGGTGTACAAACTGTTGCGCGGTCCTAAGGGGACGAAGGTCCGGCTTGCCGTGCTGCGCAGGGGGGTAGAGGATACTCTCGGTTTTACTATCGTAAGAGACAGGATTCCCATCAACAGTCTCGATGCCGCGTATGAAGTCATGGATGGTATACTGTATCTCAAGCTCAGTCGCTTCGCAGCCAGGTCCGCTCAGGAGATCAAGGATGCTATTTCAGGTTTTGACGGGGATATACGTGGGATCATTCTGGATCTGAGAGGCAATTCCGGGGGCTATCTTCCTACGGCCATAGATATAGCGGATCAGTTTCTGAATGCCGGAGAACTTATCGTCTATACGGAGGGAAGGCGTGTTCCGAGGATGGAGGAACTGGCATCCGGAAAGGGGCTGTATATGCATGGACCGCTGGTTGTCATGATAGACGAGAACTCGGCATCGGCCAGCGAGATTGTGTCGGGGGCCATTCAGGATCAGGACCGTGGATTGCTGGTAGGAAGACGGTCATTTGGAAAAGGACTTGTCCAGCAGGCACTTCCCCTTCCTGACGGTTCTGAGCTCAGGCTTACCATAGCACGTTATCATACGCCTTCAGGCAGGGTGATACAGTCTCATTATGAGAACGGACAGAAGGATGAGTACTACAAGGATTTTTATGGGAGATACCTGCGGGGGGAGTCATTCAGCCGTGACAGCATACATTTCCCGGATTCCCTCAAATACCGTACGCTTAAGGCCGGACGTACAGTTTATGGAGGCGGAGGTATAATGCCTGATGTTTTTGTGCCTCAAGATACAGCATCGTATACAGATTACTATGCCTCACTTCTTCGGCAAGGACTTGTAATAGAGTTCATGAACGGTCTCTGTGATACTCACAGGCATGAGTGGCATGCTCTCTATCCTGATTTTGAGAGTTTCGACCGGGATTTTGTAATTACGGATGCAATGCTGGATTCGCTGGTCTCTCTTGCATCGGACAGGGGAGTGGAACCGAATGAGAAAGAACTTGAACGTTCCAGGGCGGATCTTTGCCGCTATATGAAAGCTCTTGCTGCCAGCTCTGTGATTTCAAGAGACTGCTTCTATCGTGTAATGAATGCCGGAAGTCCGGATTTTCAGGCCGCGTTGGAGGCTTTGCGGGAGGCTTCCCTCTCCCTGTAGGCCTTGTTGTAGGCTCTGGAGTTGGCCTTGTGCTGGCTGTATGTAGTCGCGAAGTTGTGTGTTCCGTCGAATTCCGGCTTTGCGCAGAAATACAGGTAACTGGACTTTTCGTAGTTCAGTACGGCGTCTATGGCTGCCACTGTAGGTATCGCAATGGGTCCCGGCGGCAGCCCTTTTATCCTGTATGTGTTGTACGGGGAGTCAATCTGCAGGTGGCGGTTCAGAAGGCGGCGCAGTCCAGGTTCGGTGTCCAGGTGGGCGTAGATAACAGTAGGGCAGGCCTGGAGTCTCATGCCTCTGTGCAGCCGGTTCATGTACACTCCGGCTATCTTGGGCATTTCTCCTACATTGTTGGTCTCGCCTATGACTATCGAGGCAAGAGTCATCACCTCGTTACGGTTCAGGCCGATCTCCTGTGCCAGACGGTCACGCTCACCGCTCCAGAATTTCTCGTATTCTTTCCTGAATCGCCTGACCACGCTGCGGGGACTTGCAGTCCAGTAGAATTCATAAGTATTCGGAATGAACATCCCGATGAAAGTTTCGGGACGAAAGCCGAGCGAGTCAATCATAGCGGAGTCTTTCAGTACTGTAGCGAAAGCGGCAGAGTCAGCTTCAAAGTTGCGTCCGAGGAAAGCCGCCAGCCGGTCCAGTGTCTTGATGTATCCTCTGAGGGTGACTTTTGCAGGAGTCTGCCATCCGTTGGCGAGCATGCGGATGATGTACTGGTTCGACATACCCGGGCTGATGACATAGCGGCCAGGCTCAAAGTGAGCTGCCAGATTCCGTTTTCGGGCGGCGCGCCCGAAACTCTTTAGATTCTTAATTGTACCAGATGCCTTGAGGGAGTCCTCCACATCCTGATAAGTCGCATTCCGGTAGATGAGGATGACTCCTTCCTTTACCGTGTTGGGCTTTTTGTATGTGAGGTACAGACTGAGGCCGAAAGCAGCAATGACGGCTGCGGCGACAGCTGCGGCTGTTATGATGAGTGTCTTGCGGTTCATATTTTCTATCTGTGTCTGCGTAGGAATACCTCGTCTCCGACATGTAGGGTGTCTCCGTTCCTGTAGTCGTTATATTTGAAAAGCTTCTTCATGCGGACACCGTATTTCTGGGAAATATCGTAATATGTGTCGCCTTCCTCTGCAATGTGTATCTCCATGTGCCGTTGTGCTTTTCCTTTTTTTCTCTGCAGGTATACGACTGTTCCTGGCATTAAGTCCCTGGATTTCTTGAGGTCATTGAATCTCAGCAGTTCCTTTGTGAACAGATTGTACTCTTCTGCGAGACTTTCGTAGGTGTCCAGATCACCGGCGAGGATATAGGGGACTCCGTTGCGGACGTAAATGATCCTGTTTCGGGAATGCTTGTACAGGTATGAGTTCCTGGACGGCTTCAGTTCCGTTACCTTCATTATGTCACCGGGACTTGGCGGTATAATGCTGCGGTTCTGTTCCGCCTTGGCATAGATCTCCTGGTCGAAGCGGTATAGCCTGTAGTCCTCGATAATCTTGATCAGCTTCTGGGCGTATTTGGGATCGGTGGCGTATCCGGCTTTCTTCAGGCCATGGCTCCATCCCTTGTAGTCTGTGATTTCCAGATCGAATAGAAAAGAGTAGCGCTGACCGTAGCGCAGGAAGTCCGAATGATCCTTGAATGATTCAGAGGCGCTGCGATACTTGCGGTAGCACGACTTGCCTCTGTCATCTCCCTTTTTGTAGTATGTAGGCCCTTTCCAGTCATTGTGGCATTTTATACCGAAGTGGTTGTTGGCTCTGACAGCCAGGTCTGAATTCCCGTTGGCCGATTCCAGACAGCCCTGGGCAAGAGTTATGCTGGCCGGTATGCCGTGAGTCTTCATGGCCTGTATGGCAGCGTCCTTGTATTTGTCGATATATTCCTGACGGGTCATCTGGGTCTGTCCCTGTACTGGTAGGACTGCCAGCATTATCAGGAGCATTGCGGCTGCCGCTCCCGTGATTATAGTCCGGATTCCATTGAAATTCAGTATTCTTCTCATGTCAGTTCAGTCTGAACGGACAAAAATACGAAAAAATTCTACTCGTTGGAGATGGAGTCGACCGGATTGCGCATGGCGGCGCTTCGGCTCAGCAGGGTCACGGTGACGATGGTGATGATGGTGATCAAGGCAAGGGCGGACAGGAATATCCATACGGGTATCGGGCTGCGGTAGGGGAATGAGGAGACCCAATGCCGGATGATGACAGTGGCGACCGGTGCGGTGATGATGAAGCAGACCAGTGTGATGGTCAGGTAATAGCGGTTGACCATCAGCAGAATCTCCCTGACGGAGGCCCCGAGCACCCGGCGGACGGCTATTTCCTTGCGGCGGAACTGGGTCTCGAAATACACCAGCCCGAGGATACCGATGAGGGAAATTAGCATGGAAATGAGGGCGGTGGCTGTAATGAGGCGGCCGAGGCGCTCCTCGCTGCGGTACAGGCGGTCGATGCTCTCGTCCAGGAAATGGATGTCCAGGTCATCGGGATCCAGGGACGGGTCCAGTTCGCATACCTTTGTCCGGATCCAGTCCAGGCTCTTGCGGACTCCTTCCGGCATTATCCTGATGTAGAACAGTCTGAGCATGCTCCCGGTATTCGAGCCGAAATTGTACAGGGCCATCGGTGCCATGGCATGCTGCATGGGCTTGTAATGGAAATCCTTGACAATCCCGACGATATTCATCTTGCCGTTTTCCATGTACGAATGCAGGTATGGCCATGTCTCCATCGCCGTCCTGTTGAAAATATAGCAGCCCTCGGAGCTCCCGTCATCGGAAGGAACGAAGTTCCGTCCCTCCTCTATCTCAAGACCGAAAAACGGTACAAACCAGCGGTCCGTGCCTATGACGTCGTACATGATGTATCCCTCGCCGTAGTCACCTCCCCAGCCGCCAGCCTCCGCTGAGACTATTGACCTGGATGCCGCCGCGACTCCGGTGATACCCGGATATTCCAGCAGCATATTCCTGAAGGTTTCGCGTTTGGCCGCGATCTTGTCCGTCACCTCCATCTCAACCACCTGCTCCCGGTCGAATCCCATGTCGTAGTTCTTCATATACCTGTTCTGCACGGCTATGAACATAGAGCAGAGCAGCAGTACGAACGATATCACGTATTGTACCCCTATCAGTACCGAACGCAGTCTGATGCCTTTGGCTGACAGGGAAAAAGAGCCCTTGAGCACCACAGCCGGACTGAATGAGGTACTGTAGAACGAAGGGAAGATACCGGCGGCAACAGCTGTCGCCACCGCAACCCCGAGGGATATGAGGATAAGCGCGGGATTGTCCTGGAGCCGCATTGATCCGGAGATATATGAGGCCAGGCTGGTACCGGCTGCAAGCGACATCACCCCGATACTGAGGGCAAATGCAAGCAGTGCCAGCCCGATAGTGGAAATCAGCTGCGACCTTATCAGACTGCCTCTTGTCGCACCGACTACCCTCCGGGTGTTCAGCCCCTTGATGCGGAACGGCACCGAGGCCATGGCGAAGTTGATAAAATTGATGACAGCGATGAGTATCACAGCAATGGCTACAGTCAGCAGGACAATGGCAGTGGAACGGTTACCCTTGCCGGCAACGTCCGAAATGACATCCTCCGACCAGTAGGCGTCATGCAGGCGGGTAAGCCGCAGCTTTATTATGTCCGCCTGGAATATCTGCCGCCCGATATACGCCGCTGCCGAATCTACGGCCGCAGCCGCTCCCTCCTCTGTGGACAGCTTTACATAGCAGCAGTAAGACCATCCGCTCCAATCCTCCAGACCGTCGAGACCGGATGACAGCAGCAGCTCATTGTCCGCACTGGAATTGTCCGGAAAGTCCTTGTAGACCGCCACAATGCGGAACGGACGCGGATCAGCGCCTACCGTAAAGCTGACTTCTTTCCCTAACGGGGACTCGTTTCCGAACAGCTTCCTGGCTCCTTTCGCGGAGATGACGGCAGTTCTTGGGGCACCATAACCGGCAGTGTCCCCGCTGATTATCTCGAACGGGAATACCTTCAGCAGGTCATGCTCCGAATAAGCTGTCCTCAGGCTCACGCCCGGGTTGTCCGTACCGGTCTCATTGAAAAGCTGCGTCATCCCCTTGGCATACTGATACACGCTCACCGCCTCGGCCTGAGGAAGCGAGGTCTTCAAATGCTCTATCACCGGCCGCGATACCGTTGAGTACCACATCCCCGGATTGGTCGGCAGCATGCTCTCCAGACGGTATACCTTCCCGTGCCCGGGATAATTCCGGTCATACCGCAGGTCGTACAGCACCTGCACCATCACGGTCATGAATATCGAGAAGGCGAGGGTCAGTCCCGCGATGTTGAGAACGGTGGAGAACAATGTGTGGCGGTTGAATCGTATCGGTCTCATGGTTTGCATCGTTAAATCCGCACACAAAATTAGGTGTTTGCTCCAAGCCTGACAAGGAAAAAGCGGTGGTGGAAGTTTTTTTGCAGCTGAGGTGTTTGAAATTTAGGGATTTATGCGGTTTGCCGGAAGTTTTTGTGCCCGCCGGCCATGCTGTTCAGCGTAATGACACTCAGGGAAAGCCACTATAGTTCAATTGGCCATCAGGCTTCTGACCCATCGTACCTCTGAGGAAGTCCAGCAAAAGCGGTTTGAGAAAGTGCTTGTAAATCAGATGTTTTGTAAAAGGCATCTGCTGGACATGGGCCGATGTGGGCTTTAAAGGCTGTTTTGTGGCAAAATGCACGTAGTCCAGCAAGCCGCTGAATTTTAAATAGCTGACAATAAATACAATACGCTCGGACGGCATGCTGGACTATGCAAAATGACAGTATATGCCTACAAGGTGTGTAGACACGAGCTGAACTCAGTGGGATCTGGCGCGACCATCACGGCTATTGTGACGGCCGTTAGGCAAGACCGCTTACCGCAATGGCAGCGAATCGCGGGATATGCTGCCAGTGTGGAAGGGAGATTGACCGGGAGACTGGGAAACGGCCACGGAACGGCTTACAAAAGGTGAATACAGGAACGAACTAACGCAGGTGTACCGTATTTGCCCATTTGGGTTCACCTGCTAAGGCGTTCATCCTGCCAATGCGTCCCAGAAAGCATGTACGGGGTGTTTTGGCGGTATTCACTGTCACAGGTGCTCGGCAGAGACGGGAAAATGGTACACTTGCGGAATACAGATAATTTTCAGAAGATTATTTAACATCGATTCTTTCCGACTCTTTCCAAAGGAGTTCCTGGTTCGTGTCCAGTTTACGGCGGATATTTATGTTATTGCGGAAGTACTGGAATCCTACTGGAGGGGGCGGGAGCGGTATGAGGACAGCCGGTCCTTGAGGTACTTGGAGAGTCGGGTGGACAGGCCCATCTGTCTGCCCAGACGGGTCTTCCACTTGTTGAGCCGATTGAGGTCAGTGCAGAGGATGACGCTGGCGGCGTTTGGGGAGACTCCGCAGCACATCAGGGAGACGAGCAGGCGGTCGTCCTGTGTCATCCATGGGAATTCGGAGTACAAACTCTCTGTGAAGCCGGGGTAGGAGGCCTCGATGAGGGAATTGATGCTGGGCAATATATCCGTGTCCGCCAGTTCCTTGTGGAGGATATCCCTTATCCTGCGGCTCATGTTTCCGGGACTGGATGCGCTCTCGTAGTAGATGTTGGCCGTCTCGTCGGCGAGCATCAGCAGCTTCTCGGTAAATGCGGTCAGCTCTGTGTTCTCCCTGCCGCGTTGCAGCAGCATCCGGGCCATGGTCCGGCTTTCTTCCAGGTCGGTCTCAAGGCTCTTTATTTCGTGTTTCTGTTCCAGAATCGTATTGTTCTGTACCTTTATAGTGCCCTCCTGCTCCCTGATGGTGCTCTTCTGTTCCACGATGGTGCTCTTCTGTTCCACGATGGTGCCGCTCTGCTTCTCTATGACGTCCTTCTGCTTCCATGTGTCTCCCTCCAGGTCCTTGGAAATGCTGTAGAACATGGAGGTCTTCCGTTTTTCCTCCCTCAGTTTCAGACGGGCGTCCAGAAGTGCCAGCAGGGCGGCCGATAGCCCCGCAGCCAGTATGCATTGAATGATAAAGTCCCAGTCCATACTGCAAAAATATGGAAAATCGGCGTGCCGGGCAAGGGCGATGCCAGCCTATTCATTGGCAATGGACTCCACAGGGTTGCGGAGAGCGGCCCTGCGGCTGAGGAGCGTGACGGTAACAGCGGTGATGACGGTCACAATGACGAGGGCGGCCAGGAATATCCATACTGGTATGGGACTCCGGTAGGGGAATGAGGATGCCCAGTGATGTATGACGACTGTGGCTATCGGAGCCGTGACGATGAAGCAGACCAATGTGATGGTCAGGTAGTAGCGGTTGACCATCAGCAGAATCTGTCCGAATGAGGCTCCGTGTACGCGCCGTATGGCTATTTCCTTCCGACGGAACTGGGTCTCGAAATAGACGAGGCCTATGACGCCGATGATGGAAATCAGCATTGAGATTACGGCCGCTGCGGTAATCAGGCGTCCGAGCCGCTCCTCGCTGCGGTACAGACGGTCGATGCTTTCGTCCAGAAAATGTATGTCCAGATATTCTCCGATGAGCGAGGGGTCGGCCTCGCAGATTTTCTCTCTTATCCAATCAATACTTTCACGGATACCTTCCGGACGGATCCGTGCGTACATCACGGTCAGCGGAACCTGATTCCCAGATCCGTTATTGCACAGTGCCATAGGGGAGATACTGTACTGCATGGGCTTGAAATTGAAATCCTTCACTACGCCGATAATATGGTCAGGATTCTCATCCACATTATTTGTGACCAGCTCAACATGCAGGAAGGGATATGCTTTCATTGCCGTCTCGTTGAAGATGACCGTGCCGTTGTCACGCATGTCATCGGACGGAAGGAAGTCCCGTCCTTCTGTCAGCTCCAGTCCGAAAAACCGGATGAAACTGTAGTCCACGTACATCACGTCATACATGAAGAACTCTTCGCCGTAATTTTGGCCTTGGCCTCCTATGTCAGTGGATACTATGGAATTGGAGGAGAATGTGACTCCGGTGATTCCGGGATGTTCCATAAGCATGCCGCGCAGGACTTCCCGTTTTGCCGCAGCATCCTCTGTAATGGTCACTTCCACAATCTGCTCCCTGTCAAATCCCATGTCATAGTTCTTCATGTAGGCGTTCTGTACTGCAATGAACATGGAGCACAGTATCAGAATAAATGATATGACGTACTGGATGCCGATGAGTATTGTGCGGAGCCTGCGTCCGCGTGCGGACAGGGAAAACGAGCCTTTGAGTACAATCGCCGGGTTGAACGAAGTACTGTATCGGGCGGGGAAAATGCCTGCGGTCAATGCGACTGCAACGGCGATGCATAAAGTCATGGCGACAAGTTGCGGATTGTCCTGGATTCTCAGGGATCCGGAAATGTAGGATGCGATGCCTGAGGTAGAGATCATGGACATGACTCCTGTACTGAGGGCAAATGCCGGGACGGTAAGTCCCAATGCTGCTGTCATCTGCCTCCATATCATCTTCCTGCGGGTTGCCCCGAGTACTCTGCGGGTGTTGATGCCCTTTATGCGGAAAGGAACGGACGCCATGGAAAAATTGATGAAGTTGATGGCCGCTATGATTATGACTATGAGGGCTACGGTGAGCAGCACAAGGGTTGTCGCGAGATTGCCCTTGGCGATGCTGTCTGATGATATGTCCCTGGACCAGTGGGCGTCGTGAAGTGATGTGAGCCTGAAGTTTACCCCTCCGACCTGAAATACTTCGTTTCCGATGAACGAGGCTGCCGAATCGGCTGCCGCCTGTGCTCCTTCATACGTGGACAGCCTCAGAAAGCATCCAAGACTCCAGTTGGACCAGTTGTCCATGCCATCTATGCCTAAAGAGAGAAGGAGTTCGTTGTCAATTGTGGAGTTGTCCGGAAAGTCCTCGTACACCGCCACGATGCGGTAAGGACGGGGATCACTGTAGGTGGTGAAGCTGATTTCCCTGCCTATCGGGGATTTGTCACCGAAGAGTCTGGCGGCTCCTTTCGCGGAGATAACGGCAGTTCTCGGGGCACCATAGTCGGTAGTGTCTCCGCTTATGAATCTGAAAGGGAATACGCGCAGCAGATCGTGGTCGGAATTGCCGAAACGGAGGTTTACTCCGGTGTTGTCTGAGCCCGTTTCGTTGAACAGTTCCGAGCGTCCTTTCATATATTGATACGTGCCAACCGCTTCCGCCTGCGGAACAGCCGTCTTCAGATATTCGATCATCGGTCTGGATACTACCGGAAAGAACTCTCCAGTTCCTCCTGGAGGCGTGCTTTCCAATCTGTATATTTTCTCATGCCCGGGATAGCACCGGTCGTAGCGCAGGTCATACAGCACCTGCACCATCACGGTCATGAATACCGAGAAGGCGAGTGTCAGTCCCGCGATATTGAGGATGGTGGAGAATAACGTGTGGCGGTTGAATCGTATCGGTCTCATGGGGCGCATTGTTGTTAGTTAAATCCGCACACAAAATTAGACGTTTGCTTCAAGCCTGCCAAGGGAAAGGCGGCCGTGGAAGTTTTTTTTGCAGCGGAGATAATTGAAACTTAGGGATTTATGCGGTTTGCCGGAAGTTTTTGTGCCCGCCGGCCATGCTGTTCAGCGTAATGACACTCAGGGAAAGCCACTATAGTTCAATTGGCCATCAGGCTTCTGACCCATCGTACCTCTGAGGAAGTCCAGCAAAAGCGGTTTGAGAAAGTGCTTGTAAATCAGATGTTTTGTAAAAGGCATCTGCTGGACATGGGCCGATGTGGGCTTTAAAGGCTGTTTTGTGGCAAAATGCACGTAGTCCAGCAAGCCGCTGAATTTTAAATAGCTGACAATAAATACAATACGCTCGGACGGCATGCTGGACAATGCAAAATGACAGTATATACCTACAAAGTGTGTAGATACGCACTGAATTTGGTAGATCTGGCCGACTATCACGACAGTTAGGCACGATTAGGTACGACCGCTTACCGCAACGGCAGCAAATCGCGGGAAACGCTGCCAGTGTGGAAAGGGGATTGGTTGGGAAACGGCCACGGAACGGTTTGCAAAAGGTGAATACAGTAGTGCGTCTCCGTCCTCAGGTGCTTCTGCCGGCCATACCTCCGCGTCCTCTTCCGGAAGGTGCCGATAACGGAACTTTTGCCGGTGGAAATAGGTGTGCCACGGCAGCTGCGATGTCAGAAATTTTCGGGCGGAATGAAAATTGCTTCTAAATTTGCATTAGTAATAAATGACAAGTATGGCACATAAGAGTTTGACAATAGAATATCAGGAATTTACATCTATGGAAGATATGATGCCCGAGGACCGCTCCCTGCTGGAGTCTGCAATCGGTGCGACGAAAGGCTCTTATGCTCCTTTTTCGCATTACAACGTCGGTGCGGCGGTGCTCCTCTCGGACGGGACGGTAGTGCAGGGGGCCAATCAGGAGAATGCGGCGTTTCCGTCCGGGCTCTGCGCTGAGAGGACGGCTCTTTTTGCGGCACATGCTCAGCATCCCGGTCTTGCAGTGCGTGCCATCGCGGTGACAGCCTGCCGCAACGGACGCATGGCCCCGGAGCCCGCCTGGCCCTGCGGTGCGTGCCGCCAGGTGCTGGCCGAGACCCAGAAAAGGGCAGAGGCCCCCGTCCGTGTCATCGTGGGAGGCCTCAGCCGTATTGTCGTATTTTCCTCGGTGGACGATATTCTGCCGTTCATCTTTGACGGCAGCGCACTGACGGAGTGTAATGGGTGACGCGTCTGACGGATATGGAGTGTGTTAAAGGGCAGACAGGTCGGTGATGACAGGATTCTCGTTCCGGGCAGATTGGAAGATGCCCCGGACTTTGCCGTCATTGCTATTGAACAGGTAGTACATGGTGGAGCCCTCTCCGTTCTCATCCAGTATCCGGTAGAATGTTGACTCGTCTTTCTTCAAGTTGTACATCATGATATAGAATGAGCTGGCTGAAGACAGACAGAGGTATGCCTTTTCACCGTTTATCAGTGATGCGATGTGCAGCAGGTATTGTGCGTCAGGATGCTCCTGTAGATATTCGAACCGTTTCATCCCATCGTATTTGATACTTTTAGGGTAATCGCTTTTGCCGAAGTCGAGCCTGAATGCCGGATGTATGCCGCTATTGTCGGCTACGAATATCGTATCGACGAAGATCTGGCTGAGATATACCTTGTCTCCGGTGTGCGATATAGGATACGAAGACTTGAAGCCTCCTTCCGGGTGCTTGGTCCTGCACGTGTCAACTATATTCCAGTTCCGGTCGTAGACTGTGAACAGAGGTGTGGTATATCCGGGAGTGCCGTTGTAGGTGTTTTTTACAAAATATCTGTCAGGAATGTCATCGGTGGCGAATATGTAGGAGATGCCCCAGTTCAAGTTCTCGTAACTGATGGGCGGAAGGAACTCGTATCCGTCATCTTCTATCAGGTAACGCACGATGTTTTTCCCGTAGAAACTACTTGCATACAGGGTGTCCGAGATTATGAAGATGGAGGAAATGTCCAGGAACTCCCCAGGACCCCGGCCCTGATGGCCGATGTCGCGCAGATAGCGTCCGAACTTGTCGAACTGCATCAGCCGATGATTTCCGGTTGTCGTGGAGGCTATTATGTATCCTCCGTCCTTTGTCTGCGCGACTCCATTGATGCCGCCTCCTACAATGCTTTTTTCAGAGTATTCCAGGGGGAGCATGTCCACTTCTGACAGGGAAATCTCCTTGACATCGCGGCCTGTCAGGTCTGCGTCTATGACGCGGATGCTGTTCCGGTCGGTTCCGGAAGTGCAGGATACGGCCATTGCGGCCGCAACCAAAATGCTGAAAGTCGTTTTTCTATTCATAGTCAGAGCTCTGGAGATTTTTATGATGGGAAGATAGAACGGGGTCAATGACGCAGCAGGTCTTTAAGCTCGCTCCAGGGGACTGTTACATTTACCGCTCCCAAGACATACGGCCCTATCTCGTATTGGTTGTAGATGTAGGTGACACCGCTGTCGGATACGGTGAAGTTTCCGTTGGGACGGATGTTTTTCTCGAACAGCATGGATGTGTCGGCCGGATTTTCCAGCGATTCGGGCAGGCGGCCGGTAAGGAGCCCGGACAGTCTGTCTGCGTATCCGGCTTTGAACATATCTTCCTCGGTCACAGCCGCTCCGGTCTTCATGTCAAGATTAAGTGCTTTGACAGAGGTGCTCCCGTGCGCTCCTCCAGTGAAAGTGTACTTTGTGACGGTATATGACAGGATATTGTCGTGGAAACCGCTCACAGCTCCGGTGGTGTAGTCTGACCAGCTGGCAGAGGCCGGATGACGGTCTATGGTACTCTCCCTCACCAGAAGCGGCAGATTGACCTCCCTGTACTCGGCAACCTTCCTGTCCTTGTATTCAATAAGGGCTTCTTCTACGCTTACGTCTGACGGCACGTCCCCGAACATGGCAGATGCAATACTGCCGTTTATGCTGTCCATGACATCCTTTGCCGGTCCGGAAACAAGATATTCTATATTTATCTTCAGGTCCAGTTCGGCCTCGCTGTCATCCGAGAGCCTGTATGTCCCGGATGTTTCCAGGGTCATGGTCCCCGGTATGTAGTCGCTACATGATACGGCGCTGAGCATAAATGCCGCAGCCGTCATCGCCAGAAACAGATTCATGGCAATATACGTTCTGTTCGGTGTCATACTTCCTATTTTTAATTATTTGTGAAATACAAATATACGCAGAAGCCGAGAGCAGAACAAATTTATTTGTTATGCCGAGGCGTGAACAGTATATGCGGCGCAGCCGAATATCGCAGAAGCCGAGAGCAGAACAAATTTATTTGTTATGCCGAGGTGCCACTGGTGGAAAGATCCCTTGAATTTTCTGAAAGACGGTATTCGGCAAATAGAAAAGGCCGCGCCATATGTCCGGTGCGGCCCTTCAAAGTTTTTCATAGTCGTTAAAGAGATCAATCCTTCTTGACTTTCGATGCGGCTGAGGATGCCGTGACTTTGGCCTTGGCCATAAGAGGTGCCCAGTTATAGTTGCGTCTGAGACCCTGAATGGTCATATAGAGCATCAGTATGCAGGATACCACGCAGATTAAAGCGAACGCAGCGATATACAGCCCGGCCTTCATGATCATTACCGGAGCATTGGTGCCGGCATCGTATGAACTCTCGGTACGCCCGTCGCTGTACTTTGTCACAGTCCGGATCCATCCTATCGAGGCGGCACTGCCCATCATCATTGCCGACATCGCGTATGTAAACTTGCTGATGCCCCTCAGAGTGCTGGATTCAGCCCTGGTTCGGGTCATGGTGTAGCCGTACGGACGCTCGGCGAAGATATAGACAGGTATCAGGATGATGAAGAATATGTTCCAGGCCCTGACCGCCCGTTTCTCGGCCTTGGCGCTCTTGACCCACGAACCATACTCATCCAGCGCCATCTTCTTTATATCCTTGAAATCCATCTTATTGATCCTGTCGAACTCTTTCCTGCACTCCTTTGCATGGGCAAGGGACTCGTCACGCCGCTCCTCTAAGCTTTTCCTGACATCCCTCGACTGGGCGGTATCGGCCTTGGCGGCATATTCGTCAGCAGCCTCCATCGCACTGGCATAAGAGGACTTCTGCTCATAAAGAGACAACAGCTTATAATTTTTAGCACTCAGATTAGCATATTTGACAAAACCGGCCGGACTGTAGAGATCTTCGGGAGTAGTATCCCAGTTGAGAACAGTATCTGTTTCCTCCCAGCCCTCCACAGCTGCGACATTCTCCTGCCTGTTCTCCACGCTTTCCTGCTTCTGGTCCACTCTCCAGGATAGGAAGGCCACCGTAAGTATCACACCGAGTATCACCTGCCACTGGAAGTTCCAGTGCCTTGTGGAGGACCAGTCCAGAATCTCGTCCAGTTCATCCAGACATATCTTGAGATACTGGTCGCTCATGTCCACCCGCGCTTTCCTCGCCTTGTCGACCAGAGCACGCATCTGTTCTGTCTCCAGAGCGGTCTCGGGATAGACATCGTCTATGCCTTTGTCCGTACCTGCCTGGGTGGTCACTGCCTGATAGAGATAGCCGTAAGCCTCGGCATTGGGACTGTCGCTTTCCGACAGCTGTTTTACTTCCACGATGTCGAACGACAGATAGCCTTCGCGCATCGCTTTCTTCCTGTTCTTGGGAGCTTTTTTCTTTTTCCCGTCTTGTTTCTGAGCCATATTTGTAGGGTATTAGGTTATATATCCACAAATATAGCAGGTAGGAAAAGGACAGATGTTCCATCCTGACAATATCGCGGTTCAATGGTTAAATACCCGGAAAACAAAGAAATGCCAATACGTAAAATATGCGTCAATGCGTACATCACCGCTCTCTGAGCACCCTCTCGCGGTACTGCTGCGGAGACATCCCGTGTTTCTTGGAAAAAGCGCGGCGGAAAGTGGAGATCGAGTTGAATCCGGACATCTCGGCCAGTTGCTCGACCGACCAGTGTCCGGAAGAACTGGAGAGAAGTCTCTCCGCCTCGGATATCCGTTGCGAGTTGATGTAGTCGTAGAATGTAGTGCCGACCTCCTGGTTGAGGTAATTTGACAGGGTGGTTCTGTTGGTGCCAAGTTCTGTCGCCAGTTCCGAGAGGGTCAGACGGGGAGTGCGGATAAAATAGCCGTTCGATGCCAGTTCGCTCAATCTCCTGGCGAAGTTATATGAGACAACTGTGGACGACAGTTCAGCCGTGGACGGCACCTGGTCTGCCCATAGGTCCTGTCCTGTCTGAGGCACGAAGTAATAAGTTTTGTAAGCGACTATCCCCCAGCTTACAGAAAGGGTGATGTAATAAACGGCATCCAGAACATAGTCCAGCCTGACCGACAGGAATGTCCACAACACCAGATTCGGCAGAAACAATGCTATGCTCACCCACATCCAGCGTATATCCATGTGGGTGAGACTGGAACAGTTGTCCAGAAGTCTGCGTCTGTACTGCACGGTCATTTTCAGCACTATGCACATACATGTCGCGGAGAATACCAGAGAGAAGAGCGCCTGCAGACTGATCATCCATTCGTACGGCCATATTGCGTACAGGATGGTCATGCCGATAAAAGGCAATAACATAAACAGAAGCCTTGGGACAGTCATGCGGCCAGGAGTGATGACCTCGAAGGCATAGATTACATAGAGGGGAACGGTCCAGTTGTCCACTGAAAGCAGTAATCTGTAGATATAGCTGTCAGAAGCAACGTTGGGATGCATATACATAATGTCCTTGATGATATATGCCGCATATACGGCCAGGATTATACCCGTAATGACTCTCAGTCTGTTCTTCTTGAACACACCGAGATAAAGAGCGGCGGTCAGTCCGAAAAGACCGGCAGCTATACCTTGAATCATCACAGTCGCGTGCTCGAACATGTTGTCTGTCTATTTGCAATTAACCTAAAATCAGTCGGTTGGTGTAAGTGGTCTTCATGACTTCAAGGTTGTCGATACAAAGGACGTCATGCTCAAATACCCTACCGACCTTGCTGATAATTAATGGCAAGTTATAAAAAATATGACGTACGCCAAAGAAAGATTCAGAAAATATTCGCTTCATTCTGAAGCCCAGGACATTTGCGGACCACAGTCGTCTTTCTTATCCCATAGTGTGATATTTTTATAGTATCATTCTGTATGTCAATGCTTTAATGATGCCTGTCGCATCATCGTGCGCTCAGGTTGTGTGAAGAGTGTGATCGTTTTAGAATTTTATCATTTCCGTTTCTTATATCCTCTACGGTTTCTTCTACATGGACATCGGGCTTTATGCCTTTGGCGTAGAACGTACCCTGCCTGCCGAGATGACTGAAAACTTTAGTCCCGGTAAAAGTGAAGAATGTTCCGGACGGCAGTCTCACAGTGTTGATTCTTCCTGTGCATCCACCTGTAGGCGAGCCGATTATAATTCCGGCTCCAATGTAGCGCATGTAGTCGTAGGCGTCCTCAAAGTGACTGATATTTGATGCATTTGCCAGGAAAATGAGATTCCGGTCAGGGACGGGGACTGAGACATTCTCAGCAGCGTTCTGAATGACAGGGGTCTCCGGAATATATACTTGAGGAATCTTCACGATATCTTCTCTCGGAGGCCGTACATTTCCGCTGATAAGCTCTGCAAGGAGGTGCATCGCTACGGTGCGGCTGCCGTAGCGGTTGTCAACTATCACCTTCTGCCCGGCAGTCCGGTCCCGTAAAAGAGTGCGGATGCGGTCCATGTCGGATCTGGAAGTATTGATATACAGTGTGCTGTCATTTATCCATCCGCTTTCGCGTCCGAAGAGGGCACTGCCTGCGCCCGTTATGAATTCCGTTCTGTCAATCAAAGTCACTTCCACCTCACGCGTACCGTTACCGTCCTCGATGGACAGTAACGCATCTTTTCCATGTCCGAATGAACGCAGCCACAGAGTCTCGGCCCGCACGGACTTGTACTGCGGACTGCCGGAAATCTCATTCTCGCACTCTCTCCACGAGCTTATGGCCGGTCTGCCGTTCACCGACACGATTACATCTCCTGCCTTAAGCCTATTGTCTTCCGAATGAACAACGACTATCTCATCTCCTATACGCCTGACCCGCAGCGGAAGATATTCCGTATCCGCCAATTCGGAGGGACAAGTCACGGCGATATGGGCGTCATCAAGCAGTGCCAGCATCCTGCGCAGCAGCCCTGGATCATAAACGGTCCGCTCCACCGTCTTCCCCATGTACTCGGAAAGGGCAGCATCCCAATCCAGATCCAAGTCGGAAAGGTAGGGATGGAAATACTTCATGGCATTCCACGCCACCGCAATATCAGCGCACATCGTGACGTCGTCGTGCAGCTCCCCGGCTCTCTCCGCTTTCCGTATCAGTTCACGGGCCGCAGCGGAATCATACGTGGGAAACGTATCGTCATCTGTGCCATACAGAGCCAAAGGCACATGTATGTACAGCCCGTCCGCCAGCTTACGTACAGCCATATCCCCGAACGAGGAACAGTCTTCGAACAGCCTGTCCCTGGTAGAGACAGTCACCGTCCCGCCATCAACAGAATAGTCATAGACGCCGTTGTACTTGCTCCAGGCTTTCAGGTCCTCAGGTCTGTATTTAAACTTATTTCCGTCCGGCAGATGCAGAGTGACATTTTTTATGGAAAAACTGCCTTTACCGTCCACGAAGACAACTATGTGTCCTCCTGCGTCAACTGTACCTGAACCGCTGCCCGCACTTTCTACGGCACCTGCGGAAGCCGCCCCGAACCGTCTCACGCAACTGTGCCAGGCAGAATCCTGCGCGACAGCATTCTCCGGCTTACCGTCCCTGCACGCCGAAGTATAATAGTTCATTCCAGTATTGAAAGCAGTCTTGAAATAGATTCTCAACGACTCCGGATTATGATTCCTGATATCCGCGGAGACCTTTATCCTGTCATACGGGAGTCCGGGAACCAGTGCAAGTTCCACTGCCGTCTTGCTGGAATTGTCTGTCTGCATCGCCCTTCCCGTTCTTTTGCTGACGTACCAGTTGCTTTCAGGCCCCAAGTCCACCCCGCAGTGCTGCCAGGCTATCTGATACATTCCTGAAGTGTCTTCAGGTGTGACGAGCTCCCATCTTCCATACTCATCTGAATCCGAGAACTCCACTCCTGGAGCTACAGGCCCGAAAAGTCCGTCTAAAGTCATTTTCAGTTCTTTCTCATTTTCGCATTCCAGAACCTCGCGTATTCCGTACAATGCAAACTTATTCCAGTCGAAGCCCTCCGGCATGTCTCCCGGATAGAACCACCGTACCAGTCCGTATGCCTCCGCGAAAGCTTCTGCGCAGGACTTTTTGTCAACTTTTTTATCTATATTTTCACGGCAGGAGGATATTATAATGCATGCGACAAATAAAAAAACTATAATCTTGTTCATTTAAACCTGTTTTTAATATTAATTGCAAATATAAATGAACTTGTTTGATTTGCATGGCCAAGTTGCTGCGATGTATATTGCGAAGCAACTTGTCATGACTGCCGGTCTTTGCTGTGCCTGGCAAGTATGGCCATGAATTCGTCACCTGTAATGGTTTCTTTCTCAAGTAGGTATGCTGCAGCATCGTCCATGGCCGTCCGGTTGGCGGTGATGATGGCGCGGGCTTTCTCATGGGCCTGCCTGATGAGGGCCAGTACTTCGCGGTCAATGTCGGCGGCTGTGTCTGCAGAGCAGGCGAGGGTGGTGTCTCCGCCAAGGTAGGCGTTGCTGACGGTTTCAAGGGCCATCATGTCGTACTTGTCGCTCATGCCGTAGCGGGTGACCATGGCCCGGGCCAGGCGTGTGGCCTGTTCTATGTCGTTGGATGCGCCGGTAGAGATCTGGCCGAAGAAAATCTCTTCGGCGGCGCGGCCTCCGGTCAGGGTTGCAATGCGGTTAAAGAGGTCCTCGCGGGTCAGGAGCACTTGCTCTCCGCTGTCCACCTGCATGGTATAGCCGAGGGCTCCGGACGTGCGGGGCACGATGGTTATCTTGTGAACAGGAGCTGAGTGTGTCTGCATGGCAGCAACCATGGCGTGTCCTATCTCGTGGTAGGATACGGTCCGGCGCTCTGTCTCGGACAGAACCTTGCCTTTCTTCTGGGCTCCGGCGATTACAGTTTCCACGCTTTCCTCCAGATCGGAAGTAGTGACTTTGTCGCGGCCCATGCGTACGGCCCGAAGTGCACCTTCATTGACAATGTTGGCCAGTTCGGCTCCGGATGATCCGGCGGTGGCTCTGGCTACTACGTCCAGGTCTACATTGTCGTGCCTGACATTAGTCAGATGGACGTTCAGGATGGCCTTGCGTCCCTCGAGGTCAGGCAGTTCCATCTGGATGCGGCGGTCGAAGCGTCCCGGACGCAGCAGGGCTTTGTCCAGACTTTCGGGGCGGTTGGTGGCTGCCAGAATGACTACTCCTTTGCGGGCATCGAAGCCGTCCATCTCGGTCAGCAACTGGTTGAGGGTCTGCTCCCTCTCGTCATTGCCGCCTCCTATGGTATTGTCGCGTTTCTTGCCTATGGCGTCTATCTCGTCAATGAAGATGATGCAGGGTGCTTTCTCATTGGCCTGTTTGAAGAGGTCGCGGACTTTTGCGGCTCCCATACCTACGAACATCTGTACGAACTCCGAACCGGACATGCTGAAGAAAGGTACTTTTGCCTCTCCGGCCACTGCTCTTGCTATGAGTGTCTTGCCGGTTCCCGGAGGACCTACGAGCAGAGCGCCTTTGGGCAGAGACGCTCCTATGGCGGTGTATTTGCCCGGATTGTGCAGAAAGTCGACTATTTCCCTCAGAGCCTCCTTGGCCTCGTCCTGTCCGGCCACATCGGCAAAGGTTGTCCTGACATCCGAGTCTGCGTAGATCTTGGCCCCGCTGCCTCCGAAGGTCATGAAGTTGCCCCCGCCGGCTCCAAGACGGGACTGGATTGATTTGCCGGCCTGTCTCCAGATAATGTAGAACAGCAGGAAGGGCAGTACCCACAGCAGTATGAAATTCATTATAGGGGAATTCTCGCGGGGAATCTCACGGGTGAATGCTATGCGTCCGTCCTCGTTTGGACTCTTCGCTGCCAGCAGTCGGTCCACTAAGCCGGGATCGCCTACCGAACCGGTGGAATAGGTGGTCCTGCCGCTCTCTCCCTCGTTGGTCAGGAAGTAGATGTAGTCGTTCTTGATCATCACTTTCTCCACCATGCCGCTATCGACCTTATTGATGAAGGTGCCGTAGTCGGTGGGGATTATGCGTGTGCCGTTCATTTTTGGGAATACCAGCCAGTTGAGAAGCAGGACAACTCCTATGACCACCATCAAGCCCACGAATGAGCTTGTGCGTGGACTGCGGTCCTGCGGTTTGTTCCCATTGTTGCTCTGTTGCTGTACTGTCATTGTCTGGGTATTTAATTGATGTGTTAAACATTGTCTCAGCAATGATTGTGCCGTGTCAGTCGATTTTCAGCGGGGTATACATACTGGTACTGTAAAATTACGGACACAATAGGGAACGGCCTGTTGATTTCAAGCGGGTCAGACTTCAGGTGTTGATATGTACCTCACGTCCAACAAAGCGCGCTTACAGAAATACCTGATAAT
>OJOA01000087.1_pt1 | contig 63015 bp, 59 predicted proteins | sample 1597991 | NCBI WGS metagenome assembly OJOA01 (sample SAMN01915207, study PRJEB22387) | human gut metagenome | isolation source: stool | host: Homo sapiens | place: USA | reverse complement strand
AACTTCTGGAGCAGCTGATCGGCAGTGACGCAGATATTCTGATCTGCACAAAGTCTGATCTTGTGGTACGGGATATTGATCTGCTGAAAGAGCTTGGACGAGTGACCGTTTCATGGTCAATCAACACACTGGATGAAAATTTCAAGAACGATATGGACTCTGCTCCAAGCATTGAGCGGCGCATTGCTGCTATGAAGCAGGTATATGATGCAGGTATCCGTACAGTCTGTTTCGTATCCCCAGTGTTCCCCGGTATCACGGACTTTGAAGCAATCTTTGAGCGGGTAAAGGATCAGTGCGATTTGTTCTGGCTTGAAAATCTCAATCTTAGGGGTGGCTTCAAAAAGACGATTATGGACTATATCTCCGGAAAATATCCCAATCTTGTACCACTTTACGATGAGATCTATAACAAGCATAACCGCAGCTACTTTGAAGCGCTTGAAGTAAAAGCTGAGGAAATGGCTAAGAAGTATGATTGTCCCTTTGTGGATAATGAAATGCCTTACGGAAGAGTTCCGCAGGGACATCCGGTGATTGTGAATTATTTCTATCACGAGGAAATCCGAGGGACAGAAAATACCGGAAAAAGAAACCGTTAAACAGAAATTGACCGCACTCTTTGAATGAGGGAAACTCCTCGTCCGAAGGGCAAGAATGTGCAGCCGAGAAGACTTACCGTTTTAATATCTGAATATAGCTTGAAACCGATAACGGACATCAGTTTACGTTCTGAAAAGCCGGTAAAATCAAAGATTCTTGATGATTTTGAGAAAATTAGAAATTTCGTTCAGAGGCTTCTCCTAAGGGTTAGTTGTGAGTTCGATTCTCGCAGGGGGTGTCAATATTGCAAATCCGTACATTGCCGTGATGTACGGATTTATTTTTATACATTTATCGATAATATCCGAGCTATAAATTTGTTACCTTGTTTATCTCTGACATTAATAAAAAGTACAAGAAAACTATCACAAATGCGTATCAAAATACTTGACAAAGGAATATATCAGAGTTATAATTAAATAAGATTATTTATTCATTACGTTAATTCCGTTTGCTATTTCAACAAAATTCCCCTTGTATACCACTATATCTAACATACGTTATATTGAAATACCCGACAGAATTGCAGATTTTATTACAACGATATTGTACGCTTACTGTATCGGACGACAAGAAAATTTATCACAAAAAAGAAATTATTAGGAGATTGTCAGTATGAACATGAAAAAACTTTTAAAACCTCTGACAGCATCGTTTCTTGCTCTCATCATCTCAGGCTGTTCATCTGCCCCTGAAGCTATATCGGGCGGACTTGTCAGTGCAGACTTTGAGATCTCGCAAAGCACCGATATATCGGCATCCCAAAATGACTGTTCCGAAGAAAATTTAACTCGTGAAGAAATATCCGCAAAAGCACGTGAAAAGCTCATTTCACTTGGAAACGGAGGCGTGTTATGCGACATAAGTAAGGATGTTGAATATAACGGCGGCGTAATGGAATTGCCTTGCAGTATAGAACAGAGCTGTAAATCGGAAGAATCTTTCACAGATGTATCAACAGGATGCCTTATAGCGATAAACGGCGTACTTCAGAAATTATCATGCGGCGAGCAAAAAGATCAATATATGTATGTTCAGACTTATGAAAAGGATGATTTCATAAAGGAAAACGAGGATTACACTGCACGCAAAAAAATCACCCTCAGCTTTGAGCCGCAGATAAACGAAAAGGATAAGGACCTGACAAAGCTGCAGCTTACAGTTATCTCTGTAGACAACCCGCTTTTCAGACTTCAGCCTGAATATCCTGTGGGCTTTTTGATGCATCGGGCAGCTACAAGCCACGTGCTTAAAATGTCGCTTAATTCGCCGATAACCAATTACACCAAGGATAAAATTTCAGAGAGCGGTATTACCGAGCTGGATTTAACCGATGAGGTTATAGAGAAATACTCGGAAATGGCTAATATTGCCCCAAAAGCCATAACTGAAAATACACGCCCCTTTGCAAATGTCGATTCAGAAAATCGTTCACATTTTATGTTTGATGAAAACGGAAAGCTTGATCTGGGTTTTATCACATCGGTAAGTGAAGACGGTGAATTTGACTGTGAAATATCTTCACAGGGCAGATACCTTGTTTCTATGTTTGTAAACGGCGCTCCCCACGCTTTTCCGGACGGAAGTATCTATAAAAGCATAGATATGAAACCGGGAAAGCTGTATGTATATGAAGCACAGGATTTTTCAAAAATACTCGGCGAGTGTGACACGATAGTCTTTTTGCCTGTCGCCTGCCTGCGTGACGATGGAAAATGCATAATGAGTGCAACTGTTCAATCTGAATCTATATGGCCAAAGGATAAAGTGTAACTGAATTACGGATGATTAAGCACCGACAGTTAAGGCAACACACTTTCAGCAGAAGAAAGCATACAGTACGTTATAAAGACGCACTGTATGCTTAGTCTATCGAAAAACCTCTATCATTATCAAAAATGGGGTTTGGGGCGAAGCCCCAAGCGGGGTGAGGGCGGCAGCCCCAGTAACCCCCTTTCCCTGGGAAAGGGGGCAGGGGGATAGGGACAGTAAGTTAGAAGTTTGTTTCAAAAACAGACTTTTTCTACAAGTTAAGCATACAGCACATTATAAAGATGCCACTGTATGCTTTGAATTTAACAAATGAGGGAAAATAATGGAACTTAAATTAGAAGGTATCACAAAATCCTACACAAAGGGTAAAAAACGCAAAAACGCTCTTGAAGACTTCTCTCTCACTCTTACCGAGGGAGTATACGGACTTCTCGGACCCAACGGTGCGGGAAAATCAACGCTGATAAATATTATCACGGGGATAATCGGCAGGGACAGCGGCAATATATCCTTTACCGACGGTAATGACAACAGCTTTTTGTCGCATCTCGGCTTTATGCCGCAAGGTATGGATTTTTATCGCAACTTTACCGCAAAGGACTACATAAAGTACATAATGGCACTGAAAAAATACTCTCCCGATAATGCAGACGAGTACGCTTTGACAACGCTCGGCAAAGTAAATCTCCGTGCGGATGCCGACAAGAAAATCGGCGCTTTTTCAGGCGGAATGAAGCAAAGACTCGGCATAGCACAGGCTATAGTCGGAGAACCGAAGGTGCTTATATTTGACGAGCCTACCGCCGGACTTGACGCAAAGGAGCGTATACGCTTCAGAAATGTTATAAGTTCTCTTGCCGCAGACAAAATAGTAATACTTGCAACTCATATCGTGACCGATATTGCGTATGTAGCAAAAACTGTCGTGCTTATGAACGACGGCAGGATAATAAAAACAGGAACGCAGGAGGAGCTTTGCTCCGATATTTCAGACAAGGTATGGGAGATAACCGCACAGAGTGACAAAGTAATGGACTATATGAACCGTATGCGTGTATCAAACGCAGTGTCTGACGGCAATAAGTATACCCTGAGAATAGTATCCGATGAATATCCCGAAAACGACGCTGTTTCAGTACCGCCTACACTTGAGGACGTATGTATATATTATTTCGGAGATATGTGATATGAAACTGTTTAAATATGAACTGAAAAAGAATATACTGCGGCTTCCCGTTCTGCTGTTGTTTGCGGCTCTTATACTTGTAAGCCTGTACAAGCACAGTGAAACCGTTCAATTATACGGCACACAGGATTATCTTGCCGACGGTCTTATGCACAATATATATCAGGCGTACAAAGGTGAGATCACCGATGAAAAAATACAGCGGATAGCCGCATACAGAAATGAAATGTCGGCTATTGTAAGCTCATCGGATTTCGACTATCCGACTACGCCCGATGACAGATATTATACCGGCTTTGCCTTCGGAGATAACGGGTCATCGGAAAAAGTTATCGAAGAAATGAAATATGCGATAGAATACATAAACAATATCATTGTGCTTAGAGAGAAAACACAGACCGCAATTGCATTCTACGAGGGTAAAAACGACTACAAGGTGAGAGAGGCTCAGCAGATTGAACGCCTGTACGGAAACCGTCATATAGACGTATACGGCAATTACGATACTTACGCCCTTTACTTCGACTATGAGTTCTCTACCTTTATTTCGATGATAATGGTGCTGTTTGTATTTGCTCCCTCGTTTTCAAAACAAAAGGCTATCAGCGATGACAAGATAATATGTGCCTGTGGAAAGGTCAAAAGCGTATTTTTTGCAAAGCATTTGTGTATGTACGCATTTTGTGCCGCCATTACGGTGATAATGACATTTACGGATATTTTATCCTTCGGCTGTCGGTACGGCATTGAATTTTTGGAGCAGCCGATATATGCAATACACAGCTTTACTTATGCGCCGCTTGACATAAGCATATTTACCGCAATACTTATTACGGCGTTTATGAGATTTCTGCTTACTGTGCTTATCGGTGAAATTGTACTGCTCATATCCTCTACCCAGAAAAACATCGGCATTTCCTATGCCCTGAGCTTTTGCGCAATAGGTGCGCTTATCTATCTGCACGGCTCTTTACCATCACAATTCTCTCCTTTTTCTATGATATGTATGAGTAACTTTTTCACCGATGCGGAATTTGTTAATGTGCTGGGCTTCCCTGTGCTTAACATAATTTTCCTGCCGATACTTACAATACTTCTTTGCGTTACAGTAAATCTTATTTGCTTTGCTGTCGCCTGTCCGCAACGTGCGATACGGCTTACCGGAAAAGCGAGGAGTAATGCTATATGAAAATATTTGTATATGAGATGAAAAAGATACTGATAAAACAGTACGCAATAATAATTCTGGCAGCTGTAGTAATAGTAAGACTGCTATCTTCTCTGCCGCTTGCAAAGCAGACATACGGATTTGACTCCGCCACAGAGCGAGAGAAATATTTTGAGATAATCTCTCCGTTTATAGGGGCAGTGACCGAAGAAAAAACTGACCGTGCAGACGAGCTTGAAAATCAGCTGAAAACGGCAAGTCAACAATACGATAAGCTGATTGATCAGCGTCTGGAACACAAAATATCGGATATTGAATATTACGAGCAGATAAAGCTGTACGAACCGACGCTCAATATCAAAAAACAGATTGAAAAAACTGTCGAACAGGTACGGCAGGCACAAGAACGCCAATGCGATATTCTGCCTGTAAGCTATATCCCCATAATATGTGATGCGTCGTCCGATTACCTTTTTGTACTTGCAATCTGTCTTATATGCAGTCTGAGCGTAATCACAGAGTATACAAGCAAGACAAGATATATCCTGTGTACTACTCTGGCAGGACAGTCACGCAGTATGGCGGCAAAAACGGCAGTTCTGCTCTTATCGGTCGCAGTGGCATCGGTTTTACTCTCGGCGGTTGAGGGATACTGTCTTTCAAAACAGCTTCCCTTTGAATACTGGGCGTATTCCGCAAGAGGTATAGAGATAATGATGAACTGTACGGCTGAGCTTTCTATAGGCGGGCTGTTTATTCAGACCCAGCTTATTAAACTGGTGGGAAGCATTTTTACCGCCTCGGTTGCTATTCTTATTTCCGAGCTTTTTAAAAGCTATGCTGCAAGCGTATTTTCGCTTGTAACCGTGCAGATAGTTGTCGACTATGTCGGCAATCGCTCAAATCTCAGCTATCTTCTGCCGACAGGGGCTATGCATGGCTACGGTTATTTTTACGGCGATGTCATGCCGACCGCCGAAAACAATTATATGCAGTTTTCGGGAGTTCCTCTTTGGTATACTGCAGTGCTTATGTGCGGTTTGCTGATTTTTTCGGCGGCAGCTTGTGCAGGAACGATTCTTTCCTGCAATAACCGACTGAAAAGAAAAAGGAAAAAGATACGCAAGGCGGCACTTTTGTCAACGATGTGCATTGTCACTTCACTGCTTCTATCCTCGTGCAGTGTTGCGAATAACCGCTACGACCCCGAAGATACAATGAAGCTTGTAGGCGGCTCATATACCTTGATCGGCGAATATAATATTCCCTTTACAAATGAACTGAAAACAAGCAAATATGAAATCGTTCTTGAGACCAACCAGTCTTCCGGTGGATTTTCAATATCGTTGATTGACCTTGCAAGCAATGAAAAGCTCGATATTCCGCAGAGCTATTTTTCGGACGAAACTTTCATTCATTGCTTTATAACCGAGCATTACATTTTAGTCGAGTATATCGCCAAAGACGGAACCGAAGCAATGCGGTACTATGACCTGAATGACTTTTCAACACAAACAATCGCTCAGAACACCCGAGGAGTAGAAAAAAATTTGTTCGGACTTACCTTTAAGGACAGCGAAAGCATATTTACGACAAGCTCCTTGGTTTTCACCGATGACAGAGATTTTTTCTTTGTTACAGACAGCGGTTTGTATAAGGTAGGCGTAAATAAAAATGCGTCACTGATAATAGACGAGCCTGTAACCGAAGGCTTGATTTACGATGCTCACAGCATCTATTTTATCAGCGAAAAGGACAGCATCAAGCGTTACGACCTTTCAACAGGCATTCTCAGCGAAATTGTAAGCGGCGAAAAAATAATCCCACGTTCGCTGTGGGGAGATTACGATTATATTTATTACACAAGCGAGAACGGCGAACAAAAGTTAGCAAAATAGCACTGCAATCATCGCAATAAACCCGCAATTATCCGAGTTTGTAAATTTAAATTCAGCTATAACAGCTTAGACAAAACCCCGATTTGCTTTTTAATCGGGGTTTTGCCATAGACTGCACTCTGATAAAACATACCTTTGCAAAACCTCTCAAAATGTGTTATAATAATATCCGAACATTCATCGAATCAAAAGGAGTTTCTTATGTACAGATACGAATTGCATATGCACACCAAAGAAGGCAGCGCCTGCGCTGTAAGCTTGGTAGAAGATATGATAAAGCAGTATGTAAAAATCGGTTTTTCGGGTGCTGTTGTAACAAACCATTTTATAAGAGGCAACACCTGTATTTCACGTTCTCTGCCGTGGGAACAGCTTATTATGCAATACAGCAAGGCATACACGAACGGCAGAAAAATCGCCGAAGAACTTGATTTTGACCTGTTTTTCGGCATTGAAGAAGGCTACGGTAACGGCAAGGAATTTTTAGCCTACGGCTTTGAGCCGGAATTTCTTTTATCACGTCCGTTTCTGAGAAATGCCGATCTGAATATATGGGCACAAGAGATCCACTCAGTCGGCGGATTTATAGCTTACGCTCACCCTTTCCGTGACAGAGATTACATAACAAATCCCGATGAAGTACCGGATATTTCGATAGTTGACGGAATTGAGGGCTACAACAGAGGAAACCGTGATATTGAAAACGAAAAAGCAATCCGTGTTTTCGGTAATGCAGATACGATTATCACCGCAGGAAGCGATTAGCACAGCACCGACTTTGACAGTGCCTACGGAATTGAAACACAGCACAGGATAAGGAGTAACGAGGAGCTGGTGAAAACGTTGCTTGAGAGAAATTTTAAGGTCTATCTCGGGGGGATGAAAGCTGTCAGATAGCAGATCTTACAGTTTTATGCTCTCGTAAAACAAATTAATAATTATGGCAAGTCGTAGAAATACGGCTTGTTTTTATTTTTTTGCCATTCTTTTGCACATAAATTTCTTCTGCAATATAACAATGTACTGTTTTTGGGACAGGGGCTTGTGTATAATTGCATTATAAGAAATCTGAATTGTCAAAGTGAAGTTGTGATGTTAAGTCGGATTGCGTTCACTTTGCAAAACAGTATTTCAAGCCGCAAATCTGCTCATATTTGGCTTAGTGAAACAGGTAGTATTTACCGCTTTGCCATTTAAGCCAAGCAGGTAAGTTAGCAGTTTATCCGTTTTTATGTATTGCTTTTTTGATATAATTACAGTACAATAAAACAGATAACTAAAAACCGAATCTATTATCAGATGCCAAAGCAATATTTTGATAATCTTGTAAAACGCAGTTGACATATCAAAATATCAGCAAGTCTGAAATAACAGTATTGTTGTAAAGGAGAAAAATATGGGATTTCAAATTACAAATGACGGCATTCTGGAAAAATACATAGAAGAGGAAGGCGTGACTGAGGTAGTTATACCGGACTGTGTGAAAGAAATCGGCGAACAGGCTTTTTGCAATTGCAGTAACCTTACACGCATAACCATTCCCGATTCGGTTACAAGCATTGGTGAAGGTGCGTTTGAATGTTGTAAAAGCTTTACAAGTATAACCATTCCGGATTCAGTCATTAGTATTGGTATCTATGCATTTTTCAACTGTAATAGTCTTACAGACATAACCATTCCTGATTCGGTTATAAGTATAGGTAGCGGTGCTTTTTTCGGTTGTGCTGATCTCAGAAGAGTAATCATTCCAAGTTCGGTTACAAGCATTAATGATGAGACTTTTTTTCTTTGTTCCAATCTTACAAGCGTAACCATCCCCGATTCGGTTGAAAGTATCGGCGATAAAGCATTTGACTGTTGTGAAAGCCTCACAAGTATAACCATTCCCGATTCGGTTACAAGCATTGGTGATGTTGCGTTCAGATACTGTGGCAGTCTTACAGCAATAATCATTCCCGATTCCGTAACAAGTATCGGTGTGGGCGCGTTTGTTGGTTGCGGAAGTCTTAACAGCATAACTATTCCGGATTCCGTTACAAGTATCAGTCCCTATATATTTTTCGAATGCTACGAACTTAAAAGCGTAACCATTCCCGATTCGGTTACAAGTATTGGTAAAGGTGCATTTGAATGTTGTGAAAGCCTTACAAGTATAACTATTCCGGATTCGGTTACAAGCATTGGTGCCGATGCATTCAGAAGCTGCAAAAACCTTACAAGTATAACCATTCCTGATTTGGTTACAAGCATCGGAGATTGTGCATTTGAAGACTGTAGTAACCTCACAAACGTGACCATTCCCGATTCGGTTACAGATATCGGTGAGGGGGCATTTGAAGGTTGCGATTCAGCAACTTTTAACTATATCAAAACCGGAAATAAAGACGAGAGTCAAAATAAATGTTGATGGTTTAAAGGAGAAAATATTAAATGAACGAACAATCAAATAACGTATTAGCCGAAGAATTTCGTTTTTTCATGACGTGGGGAAAATACAGAGATAAGCTCGAATTATCAATCAGCGAGCACGAAGATGTACGTCTTGCTGTTGACAAGGCTTATATTGATATGAGTACACGCACAATAAAAGGATTGAGTCTTGAATTTAAAGGCAACAAAGATTTGAAAAAAGCCTGCAAAAAAGAAAAATGGGAAAAAATCGAAATATGTAAAAACAATCTTGCTAAAAGACTTATAGAGCTTTTTAATTCAAACACTGAAACAATTGGCAATAAAATGGGCACAAAGGATAACAGCATTGATTTTTCAAAGGAGCTTAAAAGAATATCAAATTGCTTTCTTGATGAGTATAAAAGCGCAATGAATAAACTGAATCAATCAATATCGCAAGCTCCAAATTCCGATACATATCTGATAGATTTTGATAATATAAAATACGGCAAAGCACAGAAGATAGTAAACATGACGTGTAAGTATCTGATGCTATTCAGTGACGCTTCTGATTATCAAAAAGTATTTCAGCAATGCGAAATGCCATTGGACAGCAAAATTCTCGAATATTATAATAATACAATTGTAACTTCACTGAATGAATCGAAAAACAGTAAAATTCAGAGATGCAATACTGCTTGGAGCAATCTGGAATATGATGAATATAAGGATATACAGAAAAACATCAAAGAATTCTGTGAATCAAACAAAAACACGGATTTAAATTTAACCGGCTTTCCGTTGATAGACGAATTTACAATATGGAAAAACCAAATCAACCAAATCAATAAATAACCATTATTTCCTTACCGCCGTACCCTGTACGGCGATTTTCTTTCTATCCATCTTCCACATATACCCTCAGCCGTCAACTTCTTCTACTTGACATTACAATAAATTCTTGCTACAATATCTTTTATACAATATAACCTGAGGTGAAAAATGAAAAAATTCTTGATACCGCTGTTATGCAGTGTAATACTGCTTTTATGCGGCGGCTGCAACCTAAGCGACAAAGTGAGAATCGGCACAGCGGCTGAGGGCGGAAATTACTACATTTTCGGCAGTGAACTGAATGCTATAGATTCGCTCGAAAGCTACAATATCAATATCAAAAGAACGGCAGGCTCTGCCGCAAATATGCGTCTGCTCTCAGAAAACTATCTTCAGATGGCAGTGGTTCAGACCGACATAATAGACGATGCGTGGAACGGCAGAAACGGCTTTAAAGAAGAATACCATGATTTCGGCGCAGTAGCAGGACTGTTCACCGAAAGCTGTCAGATCGCAGTACGCAGTGACAGTGATATAAAAAGCGTTTCGGATCTTAAAGGAAAGACTGTAAGCATCGGTGAAGAAGAATCGGGTACTGCGCATAACGCAAGGCAGATATTGACTTCATACGGCATTGCCGAGGATATGATAAAGACGGTAAACCTTGATTACAAGGATGCCGCAAGTCAGCTTGAAAACGGCACTATAGACGCATTTTTCTGCACCATAGGCGCACCTAATCCTACTGTAAAATCACTCTGCGACAAGGGCGCTACTCGTCTTGTTTCGCTTGACAGTGATAGAATAAACGACCTTGTAAGCTCCTATGGTTACTACTCTGCCTGCACGATACCAGCAGGCACTTACAAAGGTCAGACCGAAGACGTCAAGACTATAGGTGTTACCGCTGTACTGCTTGCAGGAAATTCTTGCCCTAAGGACACAGTGAAAGCGATAACTAAGGCGATTTTCGATAACTCAGAAACTATACAAAACGCACTTCCCGTAAATATCGTAACCGACAGAAAATCAGCTGTCAACGGCATCAATATACCGTTTCATCCGGGTGCCGCCGAGTATTACGGCGAAAACGGAATAAACGTAGAAACGGAGTAACAAGATGAGCATAGCACTTGATATGTATCAGACAGTAGCAATAGCTGTGCTTGTCCTGATGCTTGGCGCATTTCTGCGCAAAAAGATACATTTCCTTGAAAAGTTCTGCATTCCCGCACCCGTTATAGGCGGTCTGCTGTTTGCGATACTCACCTGCATCCTGCACGGCACGGGTCTTGCAGACGTCAGCTTTGATGATACACTGAAAGAAGTCTGTATGGTACTGTTCTTCACATCTGTAGGCTTCCAGGCAAACCTTAAAGTCCTCAAAAGCGGCGGAAAGTCGATGATAGTATTTCTGATACTGGTCATTCTGCTGATAATCGGACAGAACTTCGCCGCACTCGGACTTTCAAATCTGCTCGGACTTGATCCGCTTATAGGTATGTGTACCGGTTCTATACCAATGGTCGGCGGTCACGGTACGGCAGGTGCGTTCGGTCCTGTTCTTGAGGATCTCGGAGTATCGGGAGCTACCACCCTATGTACTGCGGCGGCTACATTCGGACTTGTCGCAGGAAGCCTTATCGGAGGACCTATCGGCAGACGGCTTATAGTAAAGCACGACCTATTAAAGACAGTCGTACCCGAAGACGACAGCCTGCTTGTCGAAGAGGGCAAGAAGCACGAGCGTCACTTCTCTATGTACGCTCCCGCCGTATATCAGCTTGTACTCGCTGTCGGCGCAGGCACGGTAATCTCCTACCTGCTGACTATGACGGGAATGACGTTCCCGATATACATCGGTGCGATGATTGTTGCCGCTCTTATGCGTAATATCGGCGAATACACGGGCAAAATCACCATTCATATGGGCGAAATAAACGACCTCGGCGGTATATGCCTGTCGTTATTTCTCGGAATAGCAATGATAACACTGAAGCTCTGGCAGCTTGCCGACCTTGCATTACCGCTGATAATCATGCTCGGCGGACAGGTACTGCTGATGTTCCTGTATTCCTATTTTGTCGTATACAGAATTATGGGCAGAGATTATGACTCGGCAGTGCTGACAGCCGGTATGTGCGGCTTTGGTATGGGTGCAACACCAAATGCAATGGCCAATATGCAGGCTATATGTCAGAGGTATGCGCCGTCTGTAAAGGCGTATCTCCTTGTTCCGCTTATAGGCAGTCTGTTTGCGGATTTTCTCAACAGTATCACCATCACGTTCTTTATAAATATGTTGTAAACCTGCAGTGGTTTACTTTTGGAGGGGTTTATATGTTCGGCAAAGATAAAGACAAGCAGAAAAAGAAAAAAGAAAAAATGAATGGTAAAGCAGGACATTCGGAGGAAAACTACAATGTTCTTTATGACAATCTCGCTTTTCCGGAGGTATACGCAAAAGAGCAAAAACAAAGCGATACCGAGGAAACAGACGAAGAGCCGGTAAATTACGACAATGTGGCTATTCCCGAAATCAATGTAAAGAAAGATAAGAAATAATTCCGACCGCTCTTAATGAGCGGTTTCAGACTGTCGAAAAACCTCTTGTAAATATTAAAAATGGGGTGTCGAGTGTTGCCTGCTCTGCTGGTTTTGCATCGTGCAAAACTTTTGGCAAGCAACCAAAGCATCCTTGCTTTGTGGCGAAGCCCCCGTACAGGTCGTCAGCCATTTGTACCACTGCGTCGTGCAGTGGCTTTGTGCGGCTGACTGCAAGCATCCTTGCTTGGTCTAGGGGGCGGTAGCCCCAGTAATATAGCCCCGGCACGGATGCCGGGCGTGTACGCCCAGAGGTTCTGCACGATGCAGAGCCAACCAAGCATACACAGCTTTTCACGGGGAAAGGGGTTTCGGCAAGGATGCCGAGATAGAACGCCCAAAGGCTTTGCAGGACGCAAAGCCCACAAAGCGTTCTTATAGGGATAGAGAATTTGCTCTATTTTTATGAAAATAGACTTTTTCTACAAGCTGACGAAATTATTCATTTTGAAAATACGTTTACATATCAGCTTAAAAATTCCTGAAAAAAGCAATTTATTTCACTTAATTTATTAGCCTGCAAAAAATAAATAAATATTTTTCAAAACCCCCTTGACAGCCTGTTGGCATTGTGCTAAAATACCCAAAGCAAAATCGATTTTTCCGTGTAATATCGGCTTTGTAAAAAGAAAGAGAGCTTGTGCGGAGCGTTTATTGCAAGGCTTTGCACAAAAATGTGAAAACGATTACTGAATTTTGTCTGCCGTTAGGTAAATTTTTATCTTTATTTCGGCGGACAACAGGAAAGGTGTGGTGAAATGTTCCAGTTCAAATGGATGCTCGGAAAGATGAAGGGCTACCGTGCGGTGTATGCCGTTGCGCTGTGTCTGTCTGTAGTGATACAGTCATTCTTCCTTACAGGACCGATGATCGTAGAACAGATAATCAGTATATTTATATCTTCGCCCGACGCTTTAAAGAACATTGAAAATCAGCGTGATTTGCTGATATTGCTTTGCGTTGCGATGATTTTATTCGTATTCGTGCGTACCTGCCTTCAGTTCCTTGCAAAAACTCTGTATGAGATAGTATCGCAGGGAGTGCTGCAGAAGGTGCGAAACGAGCTTTTTGAGCGTATTCAGAATCAGGATATGCACTTCTTTGACACTCATACAAAGGGCGACCTTGTAACAAGGCTTACGGGCGACCTTGATATGATACGTCATTCTATCGCCTGGATAATAATGATGGTGGTTGAAAGCAGTGCGTTGTTCCTCTTTACAGTTATATATTTCTTTACGCTTGACTGGCTGATGACGCTTTTTATACTTGCGCTTACCCCGATACTGTTCATTGTGACCCGTATGTTCTCGAAAAGAGTAGGTCCTAAGTATGTGGTACTGCGTGAGAAGCTGTCAAGGCTTAACACAAAGGCGCAGGAGAACATAGCGGCAAACCGTGTCGTAAAGGCTTTTGCCCGTGAGGAATACGAAAAGGAAGATTTCGATAAGTACAACAGGGATTACTGCGAGCATAATCAGCAGGCGGCTATGGTATGGCTCACATTCCATCCATACATAGAAACGCTTGCACAGGCACTCTGGGCTGTACAGATGCTTGTCGGCGGTATCTTCGTCATAAACGGCAGGATAACCATAGCTCAGTACACCGTATTCTCAGGGCTGTTATGGACAATAGCAAACGCTATGAGAAATATCGGTATGCTGATAAACGATTTACAGCGTTTCTTTGCAAGTATATCAAAGATAATAGATATATACTATGCACGTCCGCATATAGAGAATAATCATAACAGCAAGGAACGTCCCCGTCTTAACGGCGATATAGAGTTCAGAAACGTAACAGCAAAATTCGGAGATGTTACAGTGCTTCACGATATAAATCTTCATATCAGGCATGGAGAAACCGTTGTAATAATGGGTTCTACCGGTTCGGGAAAAACAACGCTGATGAACCTTATAGCGAGATTTTACGATGCGTCGGAGGGCGGAGTATATGTTGACGGAAAGAACGTCAAGGATTATGAGCCTGATGTACTTCGCGCGAATATCGGTATGACTACTCAGGAGGTATTGCTGTTCTCGGATACGGTTGACGGCAATATAGCATATGGCAAATCCGACCTGCCTTTTGAAGATGTAAAAAACTTTGCTCATCTTGCCTCGGCATATTTTATCGAGAAGATGCCAGAACAGTATGATACCATAATAGGCGAGAGGGGCGTCGGTCTGTCCGGCGGTCAGAAGCAGAGAATAGCCCTTGCAAGAGCTATGGCTATCCGTCCGCCGATACTGATACTTGACGATACCACCTCTGCACTTGATATGGAAACAGAGGCAGAGATACAGGAAAACCTCAATAATCTTGACTTTGAGTGTACGAAGCTTATCATAGCTCAGCGTACATCCTCCGCAAGATATGCAGACAGGATCGTTATCCTTGAGGACGGTCGCATAAAGGAATGCGGTACGCACGATGAGCTGATGAAGCAGCGTGGATATTACTATGAAATATATACCCTCCAGAACGGTAATGAAGAGGAGGCGGTTTAAATGGCAAGAAATAAATTCGACGTTGACGAAAGACTTGAAACACCATTCGATTTCAAGCATTTCAAACGTGCAATGGTTTATGTAAAGCGTTATAAGTGGAAGATGATACTGGCGCTTTCGCTGTCTGCAATATCGGCAATAGTTGCGCTTATAGGCCCTTTGCTTACAAAAGAGGCGGTCGATGTGGCAATACCCGACGGAAATATTCCTTATATAGTATTTTTGTCGATAGGCTTTTTACTGTCTATAATTGTCAGCGTTGTACTCGGAAATATCCGTCAGCGTATTATGACAAAAGCCGGTCAGCTTATGATATATGATATAAGAAAAGACCTGTTTGCACATTTGCAGGAGCTTCCGTTCCAGTATTATGATGACAGACCGCAGGGTAAGATACTTGTTCGTGTCGTAAACTATGTAAATAATGTATCGGATATGCTGACAAACGGCATAATCAACTTCATTCTTGAAATATTCAACCTTATATTCATAACGATATTTATGTTCTCGGTTGACGCAAGGCTGGCGCTTGTTATATTTGCGGGCGTTCCCGTGTTCATCATTGTGATGATAATACTGAAAAACAAGCAGAGAAGGGCGTGGCAGGGAGTTTCAAACAAGAACTCCAACCAGACGGCATATCTTGCGGAGAGCATTAACTGTATGCGTGTAACGCAGAGCTTTGCGAGGGAGAACGAAAACCTCGGCATATTCCGCAGACTGTCAACAGCCTACAGAAAAGCGTGGATGAAGGCAGTCACGGTAAACAACTTTGTCAGCTTCTCGGTAGACAATATAAGAGCGGTGGTCGATTCGGCACTGTACTTTGTCGGACTGCTCGTTATAGGCTATCCGGCGGTATCGCTCGGCTCAATACTTGCGATGAGCAACTATTCCTCACGCTTCTGGCAGCCGATAATCAATATCGCAAGCCTTTACAACAATTTTGTAAATGCGGTGGCTTATCTTGAGCGTATATTCGAAACAATGGACGAGCCTGTAGATGTAAAGGACGCTGAGGACGCTTATGAAATGCCTGATATTAAGGGCGAGGTGGAATACCGTGATGTTACGTTTGCGTATGAAGAGGGAAAGAACATCCTCGAAAATGTCAGCTTTACGGTAAAGCCCGGAGAAAGCATTGCGCTTGTAGGTCCTACGGGTGCAGGCAAGACTACTATTGTAAATCTGCTGTCACGTTTCTACGACCTTACGGGCGGTGCAGTGTACATAGACGGCAACGATATAAGCAAGGTCACGCTTCACTCACTGCGTGAAAAGATGGGTATTATGATGCAGGACAGCTTCATATTCTCAGGCACTATAGAGGATAATATCCGTTACGGCAAGCTGGACGCCACCGAGGAAGAAATAAGGGCGGCGGCAAAGACGGTATGTGCAGATGAATTTATCATGGGGCTTGAAAACGGATATAAGACCGAGATGTACGAGGGCGGCTCTCAGCTTTCGGGCGGTCAGCGTCAGCTTGTATCCTTTGCAAGAACGCTTATATCCGATCCGAAGATACTGATTCTTGACGAGGCGACTTCATCTATCGACGCAAAGACCGAAAAGGAATTGCAGAAGGGACTTCAGGAGCTGTTGAAAGGCAGAACGAGCTTTATTATCGCTCACAGACTTTCAACAATCAAGAACTGCGACAAGATAATGTTCATCAGCAATAAGGGCATTACCGAAGCCGGCACGCACGATGAACTTATGGCGAAGAAGGGCGACTATTACAAGCTGTGTATGGCACAGAAGTAAAGAGTAAAGTGTAATGGTATATTGACTGCTGTAACTGACGGTTACAGCAGTTTTGTTTTGTCTATATTTACTAAATCTTCGGGTTTGCGGAGGAAAATATTCTGTTATCGGCTGAAAATACTGTCATTGCCATATAATTTTTATATTGCCGACTTGCTTTTCAACCATATTTGTGGTAAAATGTAATCGAAAAATGCGGATAGCCGTATTTGATTATTATAGGAAATATATCAATTCACATCTTGAAAGGACACATCATGGAAAATAACAACATGAATGAACAGCAGCCAAACTGGCAGCAGGCACTGAACGAATTCAGCGATCAGCCCCAGCAGCCTCAGCAGTTTGCACAGCAGGCACAGCCCCAGCAGTATGCACAGCAGGCACAGCCCCAGTTCAATCAGCAGGCGCAGCCTCAGCAGTTTACACAGCAGGGTCAGCCCCAGTTCAACCAGTATGCACAGCAGGCGCAGCCCCAGTTCAACCAGTATGCACAGCAGGCGCAGCCTCAGTTCAATCAGCAGGCACAACCCCAGCAGTATGCGCAGCAGGGTCAGCCCCAGTTCAATCAGCAAGCACAGTCCCAGTTCAATCAGCAGGCGCAGTTTGCACAGGCTGACGGACAGTATATGCAACAGGGTATGCCGGCTTATGACGCAGGCAGCTTTGCGGTAGTTCCGCCTAAGAAGAAAAGCAGTGCGCTCAAGATAATTCTTATTGTACTTGCGGCTGTTATCGTAGTCGGCGGAATACCTCTTGCTTTATATTTTGCGGGAGTTTTCGGAAAGTCCGGCGGCGGATACGAAACTCTTGAAAAGAACTATTTTGCTGCGGCAGAGAAGAAAGCCGATGAAATTTTCGGCGGAGCAAAGAATTTAAAGACGGGTATTGAGCAGACCTTTACCATATCCGCATCTAAGGATGTGCTGGGCATTAATGCCGATGTTGCTCCTACCGTAATCAAGGCGACAAGCTATGCGGATACTTCTGCAGAAAAAGGCTCGGGTACGGCTTCACTCGGTGCCGGCAGTGATGAGTATCTTACAGTAAAATACTGGATGTCGGGAGATAAGCTGTATTTCACTGTTCCTGATCTTACCGAAAAGTACATAGTAATGGATGTCAATGAGCTTGCTTCTTCAATGAAGGATATTTCTTCGGGCAAATCCGATATCGGCAATATACTTACTCTTTCGGATGCTACGGAAGAAATGCCCTCGTCATCATCGGGATATGAGGATATTTTAAAGAATATCGACGAAGAAACTATCAACAAGGCTATTGAGATCATAACAGACGCTTACTTCAAGAATTTCACCGCAACGGAGAATAAGTCGGATTCTTTGAAGGTTTCGGACGGCACTGTAAACTGCACATCGTACACAATTGATTTCACAGCCGAAAATATAATCGCTTTCTGCAAGGACGTACTTGATGCGGTTGAAAAGGAAAGCAAGATAATGGATGTACTTTCACAGTTCGGAATCGACAACGCTTCATTCCAGTATCTCAAGACGCTTGTAGATGATGCTACAAAGGATGCGACAGAGGATGAGCTCAAGTCTGTAATGGCTACAATGATCGTTTATGCCAAGGATAACAATATCATCGGCAGAAAGATAACAATTTCAGGCGAGATTGAGATTCTCCTTGTAACATACTCTGACAATGCACAGTTTGATTATTCGCTGACAGCGTCAATCTCAGGCGATACGCTGTACGCAGGTGCAAAGGGTACTGTGAACGGCAATAACTACACCGGTACTGGTTCTGTTACATTTAACGGCGAAACCGCCATCACGGCTGACTACTCATTTGACGCAACAAACGGCAACGGCACATATAATTTAAAGGTCACGACAGATGACAACGAGAGCTTTGAGGTAAAGGTAAACGTTGCTATGGACGGCAACAACGGTACTTTTGACATTGCGGTTGCTTCAAATGGTACAGAAGTGCTTTCTATCAAGGCCGACAGCAAAGAAATAGCTTATGTTGACGAGGCACTTCCCGAAGTAAATGATTCAAATACGGTTGATATTAACGACAGTGCCGCTCTTGAACAGTTCAGCACAGAGATCTCGGCAAACATTCCTCAGTTAATTACAAAGATTCAGAATGTAAAGACACCCGATATTGTTTGCTATGCGTTCAGCGAAATGATCGCCGCAGGCGGATCGTTTTAAGAATTGAAACCGCAGTAGGATAAAGCGGATATTAAACGCCTTTGCTTAAGACTTTTGAAACTTAAGCGAAGGCGTTTTTCTGTTAAAATGTGCAAGATAAGCATCGCCGGAAGCTATCAGAAACAGCTATAGACGGTATTTTGATGTGATTATATCTGCAGTGTTATATAACTGTTTTGTTCAATAAAAATTAACCGATTCACTGCTTTATATATTTTTGAATACTAAAACAATTCGGTTTAATTTATCATCGGCTTACAGTGCGTTTTTATTCCGGTGTCAATTATAATTTGTTCGTAATTTTGATAAATCGTATGCGTGATTAATAACAAATCGCACTAATAATATGTAAACTGCTTCAATTGCTCTGATTTTCTTTATATTTTAAAAAATAAATGTGTTATTTCTATGAAAATGCAACGATTAATATTGACTTTTTTGTTGAGATGTGCAATAATATTAAACAAAGATAAGGAGGTAGTTATCTTATGATGGGAATTAAGGAAAACTTTAAAAGAGGCACACTCGAGATGCTCATTCTTCATCTCTTAAAGGGTGAGGAAATGTACGGTTATCAGCTGACTCAGGAAATCGGCAAGAGAAGCAACGGTACATTCAGAATCACTGAAGGCTCTATGTATCCTACGCTTTACAGACTTCTGGACAAGGAGTTTATTGCTGATCGTCTTGAACTTGTAGGCAGAAGACGTACTCGTGTTTATTATCACATTGAGCCTAAGGGTCTTGAGTATCTGGACAAGCTGGAGAAGGAATATGAGCTTACCAGCGCAGGTATTGATGCCATTATGAGTTATGTTCCTGAAGACGAAGAATAATTGATTCTTCGTTGCAAACGGCGGTGTACGTTAAGTGGTACACCGCCGTTTTATCACATTCCGGCATATTATTAAGGAGAATGATATGTTAAGTTACAGTAAATATATAATAGACGCACACGCTCATATTTTTCCCGAAAAGATTGCACAGAAAGCGACAGACAATATCGGCAGTTTCTACAATCTGTATATGAACTTTGACGGTACGGCGGATATGCTTATAAAGCAGGGCGATGAGTGCGGCGTTTCAAAGTATGTCGTACAGTCGGTTGCCACAGTGCCGCACCAGGTAAAGAGAATCAATGATTTTATCGTGAAGTCGGTAGAAAAGTACTCGGATAAGCTGATAGGATTCGGTTCACTACACCCGGATATGAAAGGCATGGAAGAAGAAATCGATAGGCTTATTTCTCTCGGTCTTCACGGGATAAAGCTGCACCCGGACTTTCAGAAATTCGCTATAAACGATGAAAAGGCTTGCAGGCTGTATGATGCGGTAGGCGATAAGCTGCCGTTTCTTATTCATACAGGCGATAAGCGTTATAATTATTCCAACCCGGCACTTATGGCGGAAATAGCGAGAAAATATCCGCATACACGCTTTATTGCCGCTCATTTCGGCGGATGGTCGGAGTGGGAAAAGGCGGAGCATGAACTTGTGGGACTTGATAATATATGGGTAGATACCAGCAGTTCTTTCTATTCTATGACGCCCGAAAAAGCCGCAGAGCTTATTACGAAGTTCGGTTGCGACAGGGTATTCTTCGGTACGGATTATCCTATGTGGAGAGCGGACAAGGATCTTGAGTTTCTTGATAGGATACCGCTCGGTGAAGATGTCAAGGAAAAGGTGCTGTGGAAGAATATAAATGATTTTCTGGGATTGGGGCTTTGCTGATGAACGTTGAAAAACCTCTTATATTCGTATCTCCGATAAAGAAAAAATCCGTAATCAAATCCGGCTATCACGGGTATTCTCATAAATGCGGAATATTACTGCTTGAAAAAGCGTTTTCTCATATCGGACTTGATTTTTCACAAAACGATATAGTAAAAGCCGAAAACGGAAAGCCGTATATCAAGGGCAATCCTGTTTATTTCAGCATTTCTCACTGTGACGGACTTGCTGTGACTGTTTTATCAAAGGCTCCTGTAGGGGTTGACTGCGAGAGCGTGCGCCGTGCAAGCGGTGCTGTTATGAAAAGGTGCTACGGCGACAGTGAAGCAAATCATATTCTGACTTCGGCGGACAGCGACAAGGCATTTTCACGGCTGTGGACGCTCAAAGAGAGCTATGCCAAAATGACAGGCGAAGGGGTAGGCTCCGATTTGAAGATGAAGTGCTTTGATGAGGAAAACGGCAGGACGCTTTTTGAAAGCGGTGCGGTTTTTTATCATTACGGCACACGTTTTAATAATGAAGATTACTATATAAGCGTCTGCGTCAAGACGGACGATAAAAAGTTGGTTGATATTATTAAAAAGGCAAATTTTGACATTGACAACGAACATATTTTGTTGTACAATGTATCAGACAACTGAAAAAAGCGAACGGGAGCTTGTTTGACAGGCTGAGAGGGAAATGGAATTTCCGACCGACAACTTGATTTGGGTAATGCCAACGTAAGTAAAACAGCGCATACGGTGGTGTTCCGTATGCGTTTTTTATTGCCCGAAAGGAGTTTATATATGAACATAACACCAAAGCAGATGCTTTTATATGCGGTAAGCGACAGAGCGTGGAGCAACAGTGACGAGGAATTTCTGTCACAGGCAAAGCAGGCGATAAAGAGCGGAGTTACAATATTCCAGCTTCGTGAAAAGCACACGGAATATGAACATTTCAGAGAGATCGCCCTTAAGCTGAAGCCGATATGCAAGCAGTACAATGTTCCGCTTATTATCAACGATAATGTAAAACTGGCAAAGGAGATCGACGCAGACGGTGTTCATCTGGGACAGGACGACCTTGACATAAAAGCCGCAAGAGAATATCTCGGAGCGGATAAGATAATAGGCGTATCCGCTCATAATGTAAAAGAGGCACTGGAGGCGGAAAACGGCGGTGCGGATTATCTCGGAAGCGGTGCGGCATTTGTGACCTCGACAAAGACGGACGCAGGTGCGATAGATCACAAGGTGCTGTCCGATGTTGCACATTCGGTAAAAATACCTGTGGTTGCGATAGGCGGCATAAATAAGGATAACATATCACAGCTTGAGGGGCTTGGCCTTGACGGAGTGGCAGTAGTGTCGGCAATTTTTGCGGCTGACGATATTTCGTCTGCTGTCATAGATTTAAAGGCTAAAGCCGAAAAAGTAGCGGAAAGTTCGGTAAAATAAGAAAGGACCTGATATTATGAAAAAGATACTTACAATAGCCGGCTCGGACTGCAGCGGCGGTGCGGGAATACAGGCTGACATAAAGACAATAACGATGCACGGAATGTACGCAATGAGCGCAATCACGGCACTGACGGCGCAGAATACAACGGGCGTATACGGTATTATGAACAGCTCGGCTGATTTTCTGAAGAATCAGATAGACTGCATATTTAACGATATTCGTCCCGATGCTGTAAAAATAGGCATGGTAAGCGATGTTGAAATAATCGAGGCGATAGCGCAAAAGCTGAAAGAATACAAGGCTGTGAATATAGTAGCCGATCCTGTAATGGTAGCGACCAGCGGCAGCCGTCTTATCAGCGAGGACGCTACAGACGCACTTATGACAAGGCTTCTTCCTCTTGCGGATATTATCACGCCGAATCTTGCGGAGGCTGAGGTGCTGACCGGTATGAAGATAACCACAAGAGAAGAAATGGAAAAGGCGGCAAAGGTGCTTTCCGATAAACTCCCTTCAACCGTAGGAATAGTAATAAAGGGCGGTCATCTTGACGATACAGCCGATGATCTGCTTTATGTCGGCGGTGAAAATCACTGGATAAACGGCAAGCGCATAGATAATCCGAATACGCACGGCACAGGCTGTACATTCTCATCTGCCATAGCCTGCAACCTTGCTTTAACGTCAGATAAGGTACAGGCTGTCACAAACGCAAAGAAATATCTTGCGGGAGCTATCGCCGCAAAGCTGGATTTAGGCAAGGGCAGTGGTCCGCTTATGCACAACTATAAGATAGTCGAAAAGGATATATAAGATGTCCTTTGTTGAGTTTAACAATGTCACCTTCGGCTATAAGGAGGACGATTATCTTCTGCTTGAGGATCTGTCGTTTTCGGCTGAAAAGAATGATATAATTACCGTTATCGGTGCGTCCGGCTGTGGAAAAAGCACGCTGTTCCGTCTTATGACCTGTCTTGAAACGGAATATAAGGGCAGTATCACGATAAACGGGAAAACACCGAAAGAGGCGACCGGCACGGCGGCATTCATGCCGCAGAAGGATCTGCTTATGCCGTGGCGGAACATACTTAAGAATGTGACCTTGCCGCTTGAGGCACTGCCTATGTCAAAGGCCGAGCGTATCTCGCAGGCAAAAGAGGCAATAGAAAAAGTGGGGCTGTCGGGTTGTGAGAATAAATGTCCGTCAGAACTTTCGGGCGGTATGCGTCAGAGAGTATCGTTTGCAAGAACGCTTGTACAGCTGTGGCACGGCAGGGAGCTTATGCTGCTTGACGAGCCGTTCTCGGCACTGGATTCGCTTACAAGAATCTCTATGCAGGACTGGCTTATCGGGCAGGTGAAGGGACTTGATGCCACAGTTATGATGGTAACGCACGATGTCGAGGAAGCTATGCTTGTCGGCAATAAAATCTTTCTGCTCAGCGGCAGACCCGTAAAGCAGATAAAGGTCATTGATGTAAGTCATATCACCTGCCGTGAGGATCTGTATACCCCGTCATCTGTCGAACTTAAAAACGAACTTGTCAGGGCATTCCTTACGGAAAAAGCAGAGAGGGGAGATAATATATGAAAAAACACCTTCCTGCAGTGCTTACCGGAATAGGTCTGCTTATATTATGGCAGGTCATCGCAATGTGCATAAATGCGGCGTACATTCTGCCGTCACCGACACAGATTGCAGTGAAAATATGGGAGCTTCGGGAGCCGCTGTTTACGGTACATACTCCTGCGACAATGCTTGTAACGCTTATCGGACTTCTTATTTCTGTGGTTCTCGGTGTGGGGCTTGCCGTTGTTATGGAGCGTTTTGAGTGCGTAGAAAGAGCGTTATATCCTGTAATCGTCACAACGCAGACGATACCGGTAACGGCGATAGCGCCGCTCTTTGTGCTGTGGCTCGGATACGGCATATGGAGCAAGGTGCTTGTTGCTGTGCTTATAACATTCTTCCCGATAACCATATCGGTACACGACGGACTTAAATCCGCAAAAAGAGAAAACGAGGAGCTGCTCAGGACTATGGGAATGAGCGGTACGGCGATATTTTTCAAGCTGAAATTTCCTGCCGCATTGCCGTCATTCTTTTCGGCGATAAAAATGGCGATACCGCTCAGCATTCTTGGAGCGGCAATGGGCGAATGGCTCGGTGCGCAGAGCGGACTGGGATATTTCAGTAAACGTATGATGACACAGCTTGACGGTGCGGGAGTATTTGCTCCGGTAGTTGTTCTTGCGGTGTGTGCAATGCTGGTTGTAGCTGTTATCAGTGCAATAGAAAGAAAACTAATAACATGGAGAAAGGAAATTTAACATGAAAAACAAAAGATTTACGGCGGTTGCCACAGCGGCGGCTATTATGCTGGGCGTGTGCGGCTGTGCAGGCAACACGGCTTCGTCTACGGTAGGAGGCAGTACCGATGTTTCTTCTGCAAGCAGTGAAGCAAAGGATCTCGAGGAGGTTTCTGTTGTACTGGACTGGTACCCCAACGGCTCGCACGTTTTCCTCTATGACGCTATAGAGGAGGGCTATTATGAGGAAGAAGGACTTAAGATAAAGGTTGAGTTTCCCTCAAACACGAATGACGCTATTTCAATGACCTCCGCAGGCAAGGCTGATATAGGATTTTACTATATGCACGATGTAATACAGGCTAATGCCAATCAGAATATTCCCGTTGTTTCTATCGGTGCGGCAGTACAGAATCCCGTAAATGTGCTTATGTCGCTCGGTGACAAGAACATAAAGACAGTAGCTGATTTAAAGGGCAAGAAGATAGGCTACGGCGGATCTGTACTCAATGAAGCGTTTGTAAAGACGATGCTTAAGAACGCAGGTCTTAAGGAGGACGATGCGGAGCTTATTGATGTCGGATTTGAGCTTATGTCTTCTATGACAACAGGACAGGTTGACGCTACAATCGGCGGATTTGTAAGCCACGAAGTACCTGAGCTTGAAAATCAGGGCTTTACCGTAAACTATATCAAGCCTACCGAAAACGGCGTGCCTGATTATACCGAACTTGTATTCGTAACATCTAAGGAAAACGCAGAGAAGAACGCCGACAAGCTGACAAGATTCCTTCGTGCGACAAAGAAGGGCTATGAGCATGTAAAGGCAAATCCCGAAAAGGGCGTTGAGAACCTGCTCAAGAATCAGAACACCGAAAACTTCCCGCTCAACAAGGATGTTGAAACAAAGAGTGTAGCTACTATACTTTCTCTTGCTGAAAAGGACGGCGCACCTTTCTTATCACAGAGCGAGGAAACATGGACAAACAACATCAAGTGGATGCTTGACACAGGCGTTATCACTAAGTCTGTTGACGCTAAGGATATGATTGTAAAGCTCGTTGACTGATTATAATTTAATATTAAGCCGTCTGCATTACACAGGCGGCTTTTGCAATATAAACAAAAAAATCCTTAAAATTTGTGCATATATCCATATTTTACTTTATTTCATCTTTTCAGCGGACAAAACGTAGTTATGAAATGTATAATTATAAAGCGTAAAAATACAAATTCGTTTTGTTCCGTCAGAATCTATGTATTTTTATCGTAAAAAATGGAGGTAAATATGAAAATTAAAAAAATTCTTCTCAGTACATTAGTTTTTGCCGTGGTAGCGATAGTGTGTGCGTTGACAGTTGGCGCTGAAAAAGCAGGCGATTATCAGATCTATACTACAGGTGCCGATACCGCCGCAATAACTTCTTACAGCGGCACTGCAACAAGCATTACAATACCGTCGAAACTCAACGGTTTTAAGGTTACTCAGATTGAACGCAACGCATTTCGTGGTAACACAAAGCTTACAAAGATAACAGTACCGAAAAGCGTAAAGAACATAATGCCCTATGCAATAGGTTATTGCTTTAATGCTGACAGTAACGGGGATATTTACATAAAGAGCGGCTTTACGATATACGGTTATGACGGTGAAGCAAAACGTTATGCAAATGAAAACAACATAAAATACGTCAAGCTGTCTGATGCCAATGTTACCGCAGTAAGCGGTTTCAAATGCTCTTCCAAGACAAGCACATCGGTTACATTACAGTGGACAAAGAACTCCACCGCTTCCGGTTATGAATTACAGCAGTACAAGGACGGCAAGTGGGTTACTGTTGCAACTCCCTCTGCATCAACCACATCTTACACGGTTAAGAGTCTGAAAGCAGGAACAGCAGGCTATCGATTCAGAATCAGAGCGTACAAGACAGTCAGCGGTACAAAAAAATACAGCTCGTGGAGCAGTGAAGTAAAGGTAAACACAAATCCTTACGGCGTAGGCGGATTCTCTGTTAAATCTAAATTCAGCGTTTCCGTAACATTACAGTGGAACAAGGGCACTACCGCAAGCGGCTATGAGCTTCAGCAGTACAAGAATGGCAAGTGGACAACTATTTACACGGCTGATAAGGCAACTGTAACGAGCTATACAGTTAAAAATCTCAAGGCAGGAACAGCCGGCTATCAGTTCCGTATCCGTGCATATAAGACCTATGGCACTAAAAAGCAGTACGGTTCATGGAGCAAGGTTATAAAGGTGAATACTAATCCCTACGGTGTTGGTGGATTCAAAGTTAAGTCCACAGCGAAAAACTCTGTGACATTGCAGTGGAACAAGGGAACAACGGCAAGCGGTTACGTCATTGAAAAATGGAACGGAAACAAGTGGGTACACGTTGCAAGAATAACAAGCGCAAGCACAACTACCTACACTGTAAACGGACTAAAGTCAAATACAAGCTATCAGTTTAAAATACGGGCGTTCAAGTCCTATTCCACAGGCAATCAGTACGGCACATGGTCAACTCCGTTGACAGCGAAAACATCTAAATAAATAGCAAAAGGGGCATGGCTGAAATCCATGCCCCTTTATTATTACTGTCTGCTGACGGGTATCTAAAACGATACCCGTTATTTTTATATTATAATTCCGCTGAGGTGGTCTGTTTCATGCTGTATTATCTGAGCGGTGAAGCCCTCATACGTTTTTATCTTTATCTTGAAATTTCTATCAAGATAACGCACTTTTATCTTCTTGTATCGCTTTGTTTTCCGTAAACCGTCAAGCGACAGACAACCTTCTTCCGTTTCATAAGCACCGTCTGACTTTATTATTTCGGGATTGTACATAAGAAGGTAATCGCCGTTGTCGTTTATGGCGATAATGTTTTTAAGTATGCCTATCATATTTGCCGCCATGCCGACACAACGTTCGGAATTTGCAATCAATGTTTCGAGCAGGTCTTCGCCGGTCTGCCTGTCATTTTCTGTCGCAGGGGCGGACTTCTGCGACAGCAGGAAAATATCTCTGTTAATTTCTTTTATCATAATACATCTGCCTTTTTCTTTTTATTTTAGCATATTTCAAGCTGTTTTGGCAAGTGGGGAAAATGACGTTTGCACAAAATGTAACCTGTTTGTGCTGAATACGATATTGCTTATTGTGCGTTTATGTATTATAATAACCTCAGACAGATAATCAGCATAAGCGGATTATCCCGTGTATAAGCACGGTAGGCGGATAACCGCCTGTCTGAGAACATTTTATCATCAAATCCTTTTGCCGTTGGCAAAAGTACGGCGTACCGCCGTGTCGGTTTACGCCGACTTGATTTGTGATATAATAACCTCAGACAGATAATCCGCATAAGCGGATTATCCCGTGCATAAGCACGGTAGGCGAATAACCGCCTGTCTGAGAACATTTTATCATTAAATCCTTTTGCCGTTGGCAAAAGTACGGCGTACCGCCGTGTCGGCTTACGCCGACTTGATTTGTGATATAATAACCTCAGACAAATAATCCGCATAAGCGGATTATCCCGTGCATAAGCACGGTAGGCGGTTACCCGCCTGCCTGAGAACATTTTATCATCAAATTGATGAAAATAATCTGACGAAAGGAAAAAACAGCTATGCCTAATCCATATTTACCTTTATGGGAATATATTCCTGACGGAGAGCCGAGAGTTTTCGGTGACCGTGTATATATTTACGGTTCGCACGACAGAGCAGGCTCAGATGATTTCTGCGACTATGTTTTAAAGTGCTGGAGCGCACCTGTGAACGATCTTAACAACTGGGTGTGTCACGGTGTTACGTTCCGTGTAAAGCCGGACGGTGATTTTCCGTCCGATACCGACTGGACGCCCGATAAAAATCAGATCTTATTTGCACCCGATGTCGTTTGCAGAAACGGAAAGTACTATCTGTATGCATATATTGTCAATGCGACAGGCTGCGTTGCGGTGAGCGACAGACCCGAAGGACCGTTCACACTGCTTTCAAAATACAAGTACACTATATCCGATGAGATATGCTGTAACGGCTGGTTCATCGATCCGGGCGTGCTTGTTGACGATGACGGAAGAACTTATATTTACTGTGGCTATGAGCGTTCTTTTATGGCTGAGGTCGATACGGATACGATGTACACGATAAAGGATAACAGCTGTATCGAGCATATCATACCGATAACCACAGATAATGACGGAGGCTTTGACACGGAAGAAACGCTTTTCTTTGAGGCTTGTTCTCCACGCAAGGTCGGTGATACATATTATCTTATCTATTCTCCCAAACGTGGCCCACGTCTTGCTTATGCTACTTCAGGCAAGCCTACGGGGCCGTTTAAGTACAGAGGATATATCGTAGATAACGGTGTTGATTATCCGGGAGGTAACGATCACGGCTCGATAGCTCAGATAAACGGTCAGTGGTATATATTCTATCACCGTATGACCAACGGTACGGTAATGTCAAGACGTGCCTGCGTTGAGAAGATCGAGATACTTCCTGATGGCACTATACCGCCTGTTGAAATGACTTCGCTCGGCTTTGAGGAAAGCCTTGATCCTTACAGAATAACGGATGCTGAGATTGCCTGTGTGCTTAAAGGCGGAGCGTTTGTAACGGAGCATAACAAGTTCGAAAGAGTGGTAACGGGTATAAAGGACGGTGCTGTAATAGGCTATAAATACTACGATTTCGGGCTTGACAACGGCAACGGCAGAATGTACTTCAGTGCCGATATAACGGGACTTGGCGCTGATTGCAACGTGCATATACGCATCGACAGCGAGGACGGCGAGGAGATAGGTTCGTTCAAGGTAGGACACGGAAACGGTGTTTACAAGACAGAAGTAAAGCCGGTCAGCGACAGACACGCAGTGTTCCTTACGGTTGACACGGATTATACAGGCTGGACGGCTGCCTATTTCAAGGAAAGACCGCTGTTTGAGCTGAAGAGGTTTGTATTCACAAAGTAATTTTCGGTTGTTACGAGGTGAAAATATGAAGATAGGTTCTATCGGATATAATCATGTTCATGATATGAAATATGAAAATTTCATTATGGACAGACCTAAAGGACCCGGTGCGGTTTTACTGCTGCTTATAAAGACACCTGCGGTTTTTAAGGTAGGCGGGGTGCAGTATCAGGTCAAAGAAAACTCGTTTATACTGATGTCAGCGGATACTCCTTGCTACTATACGGCGCAGGAAAATGTGTATACAGATGACTGGGTGTATTTCGAGAATGACGACTGGGATAAGGAATATGTCGAAAAGCTGGGGATACCGATGGATATACCTGTATATCTGGGAGATATGGACGAACTTTCTCACCTTGTACACATACTTGTCTACGAGCATTATTCGGGTGCGGTGAACAGCGAGGAGATCGAGAAAAAGTATATAGATGTACTTTTTCTTATGCTGAGCAGAACGCTGAAGTCCCGTAACTGTATGTCGTCAAAACAGCTGAGCGAAAGACATTATCGCTTTACGCAAATACGAACCCTGATATTCACTATGCCCGACCACGTGGGTAATGTAGACGACCTTGCGGCACAGGCGGGTATGAGCCGTTCCGGCTTTCAGCATCTTTATAAAAAGCTGTTCGGAACAACGGTAATAAAGGATATAATCGAGGGCAGGACGAAACGTGCGAAACGCCTGCTTTCCTCTACAAGACTTACTATAAAAGAGATAAGCACACGCTGTGGTTATACGAATGAATACAGCTTTATGCGGCAGTTCAAGGAACAGGTCGGAAAGACACCGACAGAGTACCGCAGCAGTATATAAGGAGAATGTTTATGAAGAAGATATTATCTGCCATACTGGCATTATGTATGATAGTTTCGATTACTGCTTGTTCATCGGAAAATGAATCGTCCGTAAAGGGCAGTGAGAACAAGGTAATGCGTGACATAACAACGCAGGAGCTTATCGAGGATATGGGAATCGGTATAAATCTCGGAAATACCTTTGAATCCTGCGGAAACTGGATAAACAAGTCGTCTGTTACAAATTATGAAACAGCGTGGGGAAGTCCTGTTATTACCGAGCAAATGATAAAGGGCTACAAGGACTGCGGTTTTGGCGTTATGCGTCTGCCTGTTGCGTGGAGCAATATGATGGACAAGGAAACGTATACCATAAGTCCCGACTATGTGGCAAGAGTAAAGGAAGTGCTGAACTGGGCGCTTGACAGCGATTTATATGTAATTCTCAACATTCATTACGATAACGGCTGGTTTTCGGACTTTGCCGATGATAAAAAGAGAGATGAATGTTTTAAAAAATATGAAGCTATATGGAAACAGCTTTGCGAGGAATTCGGCGATTACGGCGACCATCTGATGTTTGAATCGCTCAATGAAGAAGGCGGTTGGGAGGAACTGTGGAACAGATACAGTAATGAGGGTGACAAGGAAAAGTCATATTCGATACTGAATGAAATCAATCAGAAGTTTGTTGATATAGTAAGGGCTTCAGGCAAAAATAACGGTAAGCGCCATCTGCTTATCGCAGGATACAATACCGATATTGACCTTACCTGTGACAAGCTTTACAAGATGCCTGCCGATCCGGAAAACCGCTGTGCAGTATCGGTACACTATTATACACCTGTGACCTTTGCCATACTTGAAAAGGACGCAAGCTGGGGCAAGGCACAGACAACGTGGGGCAGTGAAGCCGACAAAAAGCTGCTCACAAAGTATATGGATATGATGAAAACTACCTTTGTAGACAAGGGTATCCCCGTTATTATAGGTGAATATGGCTGTACAACAAAGAACAAGCAGGCAAAAGACATTAATCTATATCTTTCAAGCGTCTGCAAGGAGGCATATTCGAGAGGTATGCTCCCTGTGCTGTGGGATGTAACCGATGTATTCTATGACCGCACGACCTGTACGTTCAAGGATAAGGATTTACTGGACGGACTTATGGCAGCAAAGGAAACCGAAAGAAACGTATAACAAAGTAATTCCTCTTTATAAAATGACTCCCGGAGTGAAATACTCCGGGAGCCTTTTTATATGGTTGTTTACGCCTTCAGTTCAAATGACTTGCAGTCTGTGCAAGCCTTCTGAGTGGGGTCTGCCTCGTGTGTGCCGATCTGGATATGATCGAGTGAGCAGTAATCTGCACAGCAGCAGTGATGCTTACAGTTTGTTATAGAACAAGCTATGCACTTGTTTGCGTGTTCTGTTCCCATTTTTCGTACTTCCTTTCAGAAATAAATATGAGTAAAGTTGACTTTACGCACATTATTATAACCGGAAAGCCGAAAAATATAACAGAATTATCATTCCATTATTATGCTTAAAATATCGGAAAATTCAGGCACGATATAATCCGCTTTATATTCTTTAAGCTCGTCCTCAGAGCCGAAGCCGCATAGCACACCGACAGATTTTATACCGCACTGTTTTGCGCCGATTATATCAAATTTCCTGTCGCCTATCATAATGGCGGATGAACGGTTTTCTATATGCTGATTTTCAAGCACATAGTTTATTATGCTTGCCTTGTCCTCAAACGAGAAGTCAAGTGACGCACCGCATATAAAAGTAAAATATTTTGCCAGATCGAAATGCTCAAGCACTATTTTAGCAAGCTTAAGCGGCTTTGAGGTGGCAAGGTATATCTTTTTTCCGTTGTCATAAAGTGTTTTCAGTGTTTCGGGAACACCTGCTATGACCTTGTTTTCGTATACTCCGACAGTGTGATAGCGCTCACGGTATTTCAGTACCGCCTCTTTCGCCTTTTCTTCGGGGAAATTATAGAAGATATGGAACGATTCCCAAAGCGGAGGACCGATAAATCTTTTCAGATTTTCTTCGTTGTTTTCTTCAATGCCGTAATAGTGAAGGGCATACTGCACGCATTTTGCTATACCCTCGTATGAATCTGTCAAAGTTCCGTCAAGGTCGAATAAAATATGCTCAAATGCCATTTTTCCTGTCCTGCTCTATAAGTATTTTTACTGCGTTCACTGCCGTTCTTATCGCTCTGTCGCTGTCCATACAGACAGTATCGGGAAGTCCTGCGTTGCTTCTTTCAACATTCCAGAGGGCTGTGAATACAGCGCCTGCACGTTTTCTTCTTGCAAGGGCTACGGAGAATATTGCGGCGGATTCCATTTCGGAAGTAAGACAGCCGCATTTTACATAAGCCGACCAGCTATCCGAGAGCTTATCTCCTACAGGCATCTGTAATGGCTCTATCTCGCCGTAAAAGCTGTCCTTGCTGTGAACTACTCCGACGTGGCAACGCTTGCCGTCAACATCTTCCGATAATGCATCGCCTGCGGTTTTAAGCGCAGTGGTTACTTCAAAATCCGCTACCGCAGGGTAGTTTTCGGGAATATACTCGTGCGATGTTCCTTCGCTTCGTATTGATGCTTGCGCCACAACCAAGTCGCCGCCGGAAACGCTTATATCCATACCGCCGCTTGTGCCTATCCTTATAAAAGTATCCGTGCCTGAGCGGATAAGCTCTTCAACGGCAATTGCGGCGGAAGGACCGCCGATACCTGTTGACACAACGCTTACCTTTTCGCCGAGAAGATAACCCGTATAGGTCGTATATTCACGGTTTGATGCAACAAATTCCGCATTGTCGAGATATTTTGCTATAAGCGGAACTCTGCCGGGGTCGCCGGGAAGAATAGCGTATCTTCCGACATCGCCTTTTTTGATTTTAAGATGGAACTGTTCGTTTTCTGTAAGAAGTGCCATAATATCACCCTTTCGCAAAACGTTTATTTCTTTGCTTTAGCCCTTTTCTTAGCGGCTTTTTTTGAAACCACTTCGTCAGCCGGAGCGGTAGTGCCGCCCAGAACAGAGGGGGCTGCCTTGTTCTTTTCCTTTTCACGCTTTTCGATATTTCCGTGTATCTTATCCCAGTTGCCGAATATCGCAAGAAGTATGCCGAGTACCGTTATAATAAGGAGCGGCATATAAAGGTATCCGGGGTCGCCCGGTAGCATTTCGTGCAGGATGAGTACGCATATCAATCCGACGAAGGTAAGAGCGCCGCAGATAAAATATTTTTTCAGCATAGCAAAGAATACAGGCACTATATAGCATATAACGGTAAATGACATCCAGAATATCAATATGCCCATTATCGAGCTTACGTCGGTAGTTTCGGTAGTTATCAGCGAAATAAGTCCGAGAATATTCAGCACTACCGCTATTACTCCCGTTGCTATCATCATAAGTACCTTTAATACGATTACAAAAATCTTCATTTTATCCTTTTCCGTTTCAATTAATTTTTTAAATTTCTATAATTTAATGATAACACAAGAAACCGGAAAAATCAACATATTTATTGTGAGCATCCTGTGAAGAAAATTGCATTCGGTTTTGTTTTTTCCAACCCGTACAATTTATAAAATTAAAAAATACCTCTTATATAAAAATTGCACACGCAGATAATAATTCTGTGAGAAAAACGAAAGGAAAAGATTATCCGATGGTACAAAAGATAAAACTTATCAGCGGTATTTTTACTGCGGTTACGCTTTTTTCAAATATAATGTACGGCGGTGCGTGTGCAGAGAAATATATATCCGTAAATTCGCCGTGTTACCCGATGAAATGCAGTGCGGAATATGAAAGACCTGAGCTTTATGTCTGCGGAACGCCGTTTGGTATCAAGCTGCTGACAGACGGTGTTATAGTAACCGGATTTGCCAAAGTAGGCGACAGCACAGATGCTTTTGAATTATCTCCCGCCGGCAAAGCAGGAATAGAAAAGGGAGATGTTATAACGAAAATAGACGGGGAGAAAATTACGTCCTCAGCAAATATGAGCGAGCTTATATCCGGGTGCGGAGAATATGCAACGCTGACTTATATTAGAGATGGCTGTGAATATACAGCCGATGTTGAAATAAAGTGCGACAGCGATGATGAAAAGAGAATAGGACTTTGGGTGCGTGACAGCACGGCAGGAATCGGCACTATGACGTTTTATCAGCCGAAAACACTTGCGGGTGCGGGACTTGGACACGCTGTATGCGATGTTGACACGGGGGAAATCCTTCCGCTCGGAACAGGTCAGATAGTGCCTGCGGTGATAACCGGCGTGAAAAGAGGGGAGCGTGACTGTCCGGGTGAGCTTTGCGGTACGCTGAAACCGTCGGACGTAAAGGGCAGAATAACCGATAACTGTGGATGCGGACTTTATGCCGTGCTTGAAGAAGCAGATATGCAGGGGCAGTTGATGCCGCTTGCATTTGCAAGTGAGGTACAGTGCGGACAGGCATTTATATTATCAACCGTTGACAGCGGCATGCCCGAAATGTACAGCGTTGAAATAGAAAGCGTTGACAGAAATTCTGCGGACAACAAGAATATGGTAATAAAAGTAACAGACGAACGGCTGACAGAACTGACGGGCGGAATAGTGCAGGGAATGAGCGGAAGCCCGATAGTGCAGAACGGGCGGCTTGTCGGAGCGGTAACGCACGTTTTTATAAGCGACCCTGCTCACGGATACGGGATATTTGCACAGAGTATGTACGAGCATTTGCTGTCACTCAGTGAAACCGAAGAACAGGCGGCGTAAATTTGTAAACGAAAAACGCTTTCGCAAAGTCTTTATGAGGCTATGCGAAAGCGTTTCGCCGTTATCACAGCAAAAATCGTTTATCCGAAGAAACGTGATAGTTACAGACCTGCTTTTATTCACATAAAAAAGCTACAAATCGACATATATATTGTGCAAAATCACGAAAACTGTTTTCTATTGCAGAAATTTGTCGAAAAATGTTGAAAACGGTCATTTCACGGATATATAATAAATAAGAAGAAGCAAATTTCTACATATTGGGTTAGGTAATCCGATAATTCGTTTTTATATTATCAATTCGGACTTCGATTCAAAAAAACTGAAAAAATTTGGTAAAATCATCTTGAATTATTTTCCAGTTTGTGTTATATTATAGAAGCAATAAAACTATGGAGGTAAGAAAATGTCACAATCTATCAGAGTACTTATAGGGGATGATTCGTTAGAGCTTGGAATATCATGGGCCACCGCTTTCAAAGAGGCAGGGCTGTATGCAATAACCAGACCGAAGATGGGAAAGGTTCTTGTTGACTATGTGCTTACGGAGCGTCCTGCTGTGGTTATCCTTGACGCAAAAACACCCGGTCTTGATGTCTGCGATATAATCAGGACACTTAAAGGAAGCGGAGAATATGCTCCTGTTATATTCGTAACGGCGAACTATGATTCTGCAAAGGTCGAGTTTGAGGTGATGGACGCAGGAGCGGACTATTATATGATACGTCCGTTTGATCCGGAAACGCCTGTATCAAAGGTTTTGTCGGTATATAACGACAAGATAAACGGCAGACGCAATACCGCATCGGACGAATCCGATATGGAGTGCGTAGTGACGGAGATAATACATCAGATCGGCATACCTGCTCATATCAAAGGGTATCATTATCTCAGAACCGCAATAATGCTTTCGGTTGAGGATCCCGACATGATAAACTGCATCACAAAGCTGCTCTATCCGACCGTTGCCCGTATGTATGAAACAACGCCGTCAAGAGTTGAACGTGCAATACGTCACGCAATAGAAATTGCGTGGGACAGGGGAGATGTAGACACGCTCAACAGCTATTTCGGATACACTATTCATACATCGAGAGGAAAGCCGACAAACTCGGAATTTGTTGCTCTTATTGCCGATAAGTTGAGGCTGAAGTACAGATGCACGGCAATCTACGGCTCTAAAAGAATGAAAAATTCACCTGAGGATTCAGTGGTACGCATTTAAGCGTGTAAAGGATATAGATAAGTAAAAATCAGAACCCCCATCGTGTGACGGGGGTTCATTTTTTAATATTTAATGCTATATATCATGCATTCAATTAATTCGACACAATTAGACAAACTAAATATTTAAAAAGCAATTAATTATATTGACTTTGCACAAAATAGTAGTATAATGTCAATTAATACAACATATTTGGAGAATATGAAATGAAAACATCAGAACTGTTAGCTGCAAAAAGCAGCTTTGAAGACAATACAAAATGGTTGCCTTTCAATGTTCACGCAAATGATACAGCCGGGATAATAAAGCGCCTTTTCAATAAATGGATCGCCCAGAACGTCAGAAGGCGCTTGTGTGCTGCAATTGGCATCGAAAGTTCGGAAAATGCAGAAGAAATTGTGTGTAACTATTGTAAGTTCATTGCACTGGTGCATGACATAGGAAAACTAACTCCGGCGTTTCAACGAAAACTGAAAGATAATATTCAGGGTCTTGCTGACAGACTGCTTGACATCGGTATTGACCTTTCAGGTCTGACACAGATATCAGAGTCACCGCATAACATAGCGGGACAGTATATTCTGAAAAAAGAATTTGAGGTTGCACCGTCAACCGCAGTCATTGTTGGTGCGCATCACGGCGATTGCTCGGCGGATAGAGGGCAATGTTCATATGAGGCTAACTATTACGGACACGGCAATGTTAACGTAAACGAATGGACACGGATAAGAGCGGAATGGATGGAATACGCTCTCAGCGTAACCGGATTTGAAGATGTCAAAAATCTGCCGAATCCCGATGTTGCGGCGCAGATGTTGATTACCGGACTGCTCGTAATGAGTGACTGGATAGCGAGCAACACCGATTATTTTCCTTACATAGACATCGAAGAAAGGCTCAACGATGAGCAATGCGAGGAGCGTGTCAGAAGAGCGTGGAACAAGCTTTCGCTTACGGACAGCTGGTATGCCGATTTTATCTCTGATAGTGACAGCTTTTTTGAAGAACGTTTCGGTTTCAAACCGAATTCTGTACAGCGTGAATTTATGAATGTTGTGAGCCTTTGCAATAAACCCGGTATATACATACTTGAGGCACCTATGGGAATAGGTAAAACCGAGGCGGCACTTGCGGCAACGGAGATACTTGCATCACGTTTCGGCTACGGCGGAATGTTTTTCGGACTGCCGACGCAGGCAACTGCTAACGGAATATTTGACCGTATTCATTCCTGGGCGAGCGGCACTGATGATATACACTCGCTCAGACTTGCACATGGTATGACGGATATGAATGACGAATACTGTGAGATGTTTCACGGAAGAGCATCCGACATTTCCGATGACGATAATGATAATATAATGGTTCATACCTGGTTTGAAGGAAGAAAACAGGCGTTGCTGTCAGAGTTCGTTGTTGCTACAGTTGACCAGTTCCTTATGGCATCTTTAAAGCAGAAACATGTTATGCTAAGACACCTGGGACTTGCGGGTAAGGCTGTAATCATTGATGAATGTCACGCATATGACCGATATATGTACGTTTATCTGGAAAACTCCCTGCGCTGGATGGCGGCGTATAACGTACCTGTAATAATTCTTTCTGCGACATTGCCGCCGGATAAAAGAGCAGAACTGATAAGATGGTATACCGGCAGTAAGAACAGCTTTGACAAAAGCAGTACGGCATATCCTATACTGACGTGGAGCGACGGTGCGGAGGTAAAGCAGAAGGCTATACCTGTTGATATTCCCGATAAGTCTATCACAGTAATCAGAAGAGAAGAAAATGACAGTAACGATATTGTAAACCTGCTTGAAGATAAACTGTCTGGCGGCGGTTGTGCGGCTGTTATTGTGAATAGTGTTGCTTATTCTCAGGAACTTGCCGACACAATAGCGGCGAATATGCCTGATTATCGTGTTATATGTTTCCATAGCAGACTTATATCGACTGACAGAGCGGTAATTGAGCGTGAGCTAACAGAGCTTGTCGGTAAGAAGTCGACCTGTGAGAAGAGGGACAAGCTGATAGTAGTCGGTACACAGGTGCTTGAACAGTCGCTTGATATAGACTTTGACTATATGATAACCGAACTTTGCCCTATGGATCTGTTGTTACAACGTTCGGGCAGACTGCACAGACATAACCGCACACGTCCGGATAAATTATCTGAACCGGAGCTGTGTGTGTTGATCCCGGAAGATTTCAGCAAGAGTGTTTACTCCGGTTGGATACTGAAGCAAACTAAAAAATATCTGCCGGATAAACTTGTTATACCGGGATGTATTCCTGAACTTGTCGGCGCTGTTTATTCTGAACCCGACAATGATGAACAACAGACCGCAGAGTATAGAGAATATAGTGATGAACAAAAAGAGAAAAAGCAAAGAGCCAAGAAATATTGCATACCGTCGCAAAAAATTAATCGCAGTGATTCAACGCTTAGCGATATGATCAACAGGCGTGAGCTGAACAACGATTCTGACGGTGAGGCGGCGGTGCGTGACGGACAGGAAACCATAGAAGTGCTTGTGCTTGTGAAAACGTCCGATACGGAGTATTCGCTGTTTTCTCGGGGCGCAGTGTTTGACATTACTTCTGAACCGGATAATGTACAGGCAAAACTGATAGCAAAGCAAAGACTGAGGTTGCCGGCATTTTTCAGTAAGTCTTATAATTTTGGTAAAACGATTGAGATACTGGCAAACGCAATGCCTCAGGCGTGGAGAAATGCAAAATGGCTCAAAGGTGAGATATTACTTTTGCTTGACGGAAATAACAAGATAAATCTGCTCGGCAGAACGTATAAATACAGCACCGAAAGAGGTTTTGAAGAAATAAAGGAGGAAGAAAGCTGATATGGACAGAGAGTTCAATCTGATCGACGAACCGTGGATATGTGTCCGTGACAACGGGTGCGAGGTGAATGAGATAAGCATAAGGCAGGTCTTTGAACACGCACAGGATTACACGGAGCTTGCAGGAGAAACAAAAACGCAGGATATGGCTGTGCTGAGATTTCTGCTTGCGATGATTTACACAGTATTCTCGAGGTATGACAAAAACGGTGATGAGGTTGATCCTGAGGATGATATTAATTATCTTACGGATAACTGGATTGAGGTATTTCGGAGCGGCAAATTTTCGATGAAGCCGTTTGAGAAGTATTTTGAAAAATGGTATGACCGTTTCTGGCTGTTTGATGAGGAGTATCCGTTTTATCAGTCTAACAAGGTAAACGGTAAAGGCAAAGCTACAAGTATAGCAAAAATGATCGGATCGCTTTTTGAAAGTGCCAATAAGCCCAGACTTTTCTCTGACAGGAACAATGACGGAAGACTGCTTTCATATTCGGAAGCGGTTCGTTGGTTGTTACATATAATCTGTTTTGATGACATAGCGGCAAAACAACCTACACCTAAGAAACCGTGGGTAGGCAGGCTGGGACTTATAGCAGTCAGAGGAAACAACCTGTTTGAAACGCTTATGCTGAATTACAACGCTGAAAGTGATTCTGAATATGACGTGTATGTAAGCACTCCATCATGGGAAAAGGATAACAACAACGCTGAGTTCAATACTCTGATACCTGTTCCCGATAATCAGGCGGCATTGCTTTCGTTGATGTCAAGACGTGTATATCTTTGCAGGAAAAACGGAAAGGTGAACGGTTATTATCTTTCGGGCGGAGATTATTTTGAAGAAGATGAGGTTTTCAGCGAGCAGATGACGCTCTGGAGGTCGTATAAAGAAAAAGGAAGCGACAGTACAAAATATAAACCTCTGCTTCACAAGCCTTCGACAAAGGCCTGGCAGGAATTCGGAAGTATCGCAGCGCTTGAAGGTGATGAAAATTCAAGCACTGCAAGAAAACCGGGCGTTATAGCTCATATTGAATCGTACATAGACAAGGGATATCTTGACAACAGCTTTTTGCTTAACGTAACAACTGCATCTGTCATATATGATTTCAAACAGATGACGTGCCTGCCGGTTATTGATTCTATCAGTGATGAACTGTCGTTCCATTCAGATCTGCTGATGAAAGTAGGAGAAGCGTGGCGTTATCGTATAGGAAACGAGATAGGCAAATGCGATAAGGCAGCATATGCGGTAAACGTGCTGAGTCTTAATTTACAGAGAGCTGCAGGAGCAAGCGGTGACAAGCTTTCCGGAGAAGACGCAAAGACGCAGTTCTACAGTATGATAGATAAGCCTTTCAGAGATTGGCTGTCACAGCTTGATACAAACTATGATATAGATGAATATACCGAAAAAATTGAGGATACTGTAAGGAAAATCGCAATCGTATTCGGAAATGACTGTGTTCATCAGATGAGCGCAAATACGATTTTCGGACGATATGATAAGGACGGCAAGGATAAAAACCTTGTGACTTCGGTAGAGGCTCTTAACATTTTTAATGCTACAATAAATAAAATTTTCAGAAAAGAAGGTGATAACAAATGAGTAAGAGTGATATGGTTTATCGTTATACCGCATCAAAAATCGAGTATCTGCACAGCATTGCAGACACGGGAAGAGGCAAAGGCTATCTTGCTGAACTTCGACACGGTATCGGTAAAAAGCCGGGAGAACTCCCGTCGCTTTGGTGGCTGATATTCGACAGAATCGATGAAGAACTTAAAGGTTCAAAGTGTGCGTCAAATGCAGAATGGGCAGTTTATACGGCTCTGACGTTGTACTCTTTGCATCAGCAGGGTAACGACAGATTTATGTATGAAAAGGGCTATACTCTGGGAAGAGCGGCTTATCACATTGCAAACAGCAGTGATGATGAAGAACGTGTTGTAAACAGACTTAACCTTGTTGTAACATCAACGACAAAGGAAGAGCTTGCTTACCAACTCAAAAGCATAGTTCAACTGCTCAAAGGCAAGAGTATACCGCTTGATTATGCGAAGCTTGCCGAAGAACTCTACAGGTTCAATTATCCTGAGCAGGCGGCAGATATAAAACTGTCGTGGGGAAGAGATTTCTATTCCGAAAAGTATAAGACCGAAAAAGATAATTCAAAAGGAGAGTAAAGAAAATGAGTAACGAAAGATTATATGTTGATTTCCATGTAGTGCAGACAGTTCCGCCTTCATGCGTAAACCGTGATGATACCGGCAGACCTAAAACTGCTTTTTACGGCGGTGCAAACAGAGCGAGAGTGTCAAGCCAGTCGTGGAAGCATGCAATGCGCCTTATGTTCAATGAACTTTTTACAAGTGAAGAACTCGGCTACAGAACAATGCACGCTGTTGATCTTATTGCAAATGAAATCAAAAAGCTTGACAGCAGTTTTGACGATGAAACAGCCGTTAAGGAAGCTATAAAGGCAATGAACTCGGCAGGTGTGAAAATAAACGAAAAGAAGGATAATAAAACAGGAGCACTGTTCTTTATAAGTGCTGTGCAGGCTAATAATCTTGCACAACTTGTTATAAGCGGTGAAAAAGACGCCAAGCTCTATAAGCAGGCGCTTAAAGAAACGCCTTCTGTTGATATCGCTTTATTCGGAAGAATGGTAGCGGACGATGCTGACCTGAATGTTGACGCGGCATCGCAGGTTGCTCACAGTATTTCAACTCATGCTGTTCAGAATGAGTATGATTACTTTACGGCAGTAGACGATTGCTCGCCTGAGGACAGTGCGGGTGCGGGACATCTCGGAACAACAGAATTCAATTCTTCAACGCTTTACAGATATGCGACCGTGAATGTCGCACAGCTTAAGAAATCAATAGGTGTTTCTGTAGCAGAAGTCATAAAGGGATTTGCCGAAGCATTTATCTGCTCTATGCCTACCGGTAAGCAGAACTCATACGCAAACAGAACATATCCCGATATGGTTTATGTGACGATCAGAAAAGATCAGCCTGTAAACCTTGTCGGTGCATTTGAAAAGCCGGTTATCAGCAATAACGGCTATGTTGAAGAGTCTGTGAAGAAATTACAGGAGTATGCAGGCAAGGTATATGACAACTTCAGCGGAAAGCCTGTAAAGAGCTTTATGATAGGTGCGGACGCTATATCCGATGCTGAAAGGGTAAATCTTGACGAACTGCTCGAAAAGCTGTATAGCTACATAAAAGATGAGGTGGTATAATGCCTGTACTGCTGCTCAGACTTGCCGCTCCGTTGCAGTCATGGGGCGTTGAGTCGAAATTTGATACGCGCCGCACGCTCGGATATCCGACCAAGAGCGGCGTAATCGGACTTGTGGCATCGGCTATGGGAAGAGAGAGGACAGAACCTCTTGACGACCTTAATGAGCTTAAAATCGGTATCAGAGTAGAGAACGAGGGTCGGCAGATAAGGGATTACCATACTGCCAACGGTGAAAAAACAAAGAAATATATCACGCACCGCTTTTACCTTTCCGATGCGACTTTCCTTGTTGGGCTCGAACATAAAGATGCAGGGTTTATAGAAAAAATTGAAGACGCTCTGAAACATCCTGCGTTTCCGCTATTTTTAGGCAGGCGCTCATGCCCACCTACACCTCCGCTTGTATGGGGATTGCGTGACGGAAATCTTCTTGATGTGCTTAAATCAGAAAGTCCGTTGCTTGACAAACAGCAGAGAAAAAATGCCGACACAAGGCTCAGAATTATTACAGAAAGCGAAGACGGTCCTGCAATAATCAAGGATGTTCCTGTTTCATTTGATCCGACATTCAGACGTTCGGACTGCGGAAAATAAAGGACTGCTATGTGGTGATCAATAAGTCGGACAGCGCAGAGGATATGGTTTCTGCAGAGCACGACCCTATGACTGAATTGAGGTGAAACAATGTACTTATCAAGAGTTTATCTGGATCTGTCAAACCGCAATACATTGAAGGCGGTCAATTCACGCAGTGTTCTGCACGGAGCTGTAGAAGCGGCGCTTACGGATGACCGTTCAAGAAAGCTCTGGCGCATCGACAGTCTTGGAGGAGAGCTTTATCTGATGATTCTCAGCAATCAGAAGCCCGACTTATCTGTTATAGCATCGCAGTTCGGTGATACCGGCAGAGCAGGAGAAACAAGAGAATATGACGGTCTGCTTGGCAGAATAAAAAAGGGTGATATATGGCAGTTCCGCCTTACCGCAAATCCGGTGAAAACGGATAATGTAAAACAGGGACAGGGTAAGAAAAGGGCAGTCACTATTGTTGACTTTCAAAAGCAGTGGCTGATGGACAGAGCAGAGAAGAACGGGTTCTGCCTTAGCGAAGATTCATTTGATGTGGTTCAGAACAAGTGGTGCAGATTTTTCAAAAAGGACAACAGAGTAGTAACTCTTCTGTCGGTGACGTTTGAAGGACTGCTTGAAGTGACGGATGAAGAACTGTTCAGAAATATGCTCGTAAACGGATTAGGCAGAGGAAAAGCGTACGGTATGGGACTTATGACCGTAATGCGTCCGGGAAATAATACAAATGGCTGAAATACCCGGAATGATAAAACCCGATATCGTAGAACTGCCGCAGATTGCCGACAGAATTACATTTCTGTATCTGGAACATTGTAAAATAAACAGAAAAGACAGTGCAATCACCGTTATTGACGAGAACGGCGTTACGCATATACCATCGGGTACAATCTCTGTACTTATGTTAGGTCCCGGAACTGATGTTTCACACAGGGCTATGGAACTTATCGGTGACAGCGGAATAAGCATATGCTGGGTTGGTGAGCAGGGTGTCAGATATTATGCCGGCGGCAGACCGCTGACGCACAGTTCGAGGCTTATTGTAAAACAAGCGGAAATGGTCACAAACCAGCGCAAGCATCTTGATGTTGTCAGAAAGATGTATATGATGCGTTTTCCCGATGAGGATGTTTCGGGGCTTACTCTGCAACAGCTTAGAGGTCGTGAGGGCAGTCGAATAAGAAAAGTGTACAGACAGCAGTCTGAAAAATGGAATGTCGAATGGAACGGTCGTGTATACAATCACGAAGATTTCCAGTCGTCCGATCCTGTCAATCAGGCTCTGTCGGCGGCACATGCCTGCCTTTACGGGCTTGCTCACGCTGTTATATGTTCTATGGGGTGTTCGCCTGCACTGGGGTTTGTGCATATCGGTCACGAATGTTCGTTTGTATATGATATAGCCGATCTTTATAAAGCTGAAGTCACGATACCAATATCTTTTGAAGCGGCTGCATCGGTAAATGATGATATATCAAGATTTGTACGGCATAGGGTCCGTGACGAAATGGTGAAAGCTCATATACTTGAACGAATGGTACACGATATAAAATATCTGCTGATGCCTGAAGTAAATCCGGATGACGAAAAAGTCATGTATCTGTGGAATGATAAAAACGAACCTCTCGATTACGGTAAACAATACAGGTGACGATATGATGGTAGTAATTACACTGAGTTGTTGTCCGCCTAAACTACGCGGAGATCTTTCCAGGTGGATGCAGGAAATAGATACAGGCGTGTATGTCGGAAATCTGAACGCAAGAGTTCGAGATAACGTATGGGACAGAGTGTGCTCAAATATCGGAAACGGTCACGCCTCAATGTCATACAGCTCAAATAACGAGCAGAAACTGGAATTCCGTATTCACAATACGCAATGGGAGCCGCTAGATTATGACGGCATAAAGCTTATAAAAAGACGTGTGACAAAAAGTGACGATGAAAACGTTATTCGTCCGAAAGCTATGACGAATCACATAAATCGTTTATCGGAGAAAAAACAGAAATCATCCGGTGTATCGGATACATATACGGTAATCGATATTGAAACAACGGGACTTAATCCTGATGATGAAATAATAGAACTCGGTGCAGTAACGGTTGAAAACGGATCAATAGCAGAAACATATTCTGTGCTAGTCAAAACAGATAAAAAAATACCGAAGGCAATTATCGGGCTTACAGGTATAACGGAGGAATTACTGGCAAATGAGGGATCAGAAAAAAGTAAAGCACTTAGTGAGTTTGCAATGCGATGTAGCGGAAAACCTCTGGTCGGGCATAATATCTGTTTTGACTTGAATTTTATTAAATCTGCGTGTGCTGAAAACAAAATTGATTTTGTTCCGTCAAAAATTATTGATACAGTTAAAATATCAAGAAAACTACTTGATATTAATTCATATTCGTTAGCAGCTATTGCGGATTATTTCGATTTGCATTATAATAAAGAGAGGATTCATAGGGCGCTTGATGATTGTCTGCTTACACAAAGGATCTATGAAAAGTTAAAGGAAATCTAAGCGGTTGATTTTGCAAAACCGCTATTTTCCTTGATTTCTTTAGTCTTGTCCCCATACGCGTGGGGATGATCCCTCCCCTGAGAAAATGCGACAGATAGCTTGTAACTTGTCCCCATACGCGTGGGGATGATCCCGCTGTTGATAGCGCCGTTAGACCGTATACTCACTTGTCCCCATACGCGTGGGGATGATCCTAATCTAAAATTTGGCAGTCAATTAAATTATAACTTGTCCCCATACGCGTGGGGATGATCCCCTTATCCATGTTAAACGCTGAAGCTAAAACTTCTTGTCCCCATACGCGTGGGGATGATCATGCGTTTATTACGAAAGTAGAGGTGAAAAACAACTTGTCCCCATACGCGTGGGGATGATCCTGATGTTGAGTGTGGCTATCTTATCCCGATAAACTTGTCCCCATACGCGTGGGGATGATCCCAAACTTGCATTGAAAAGTGTATCTTTTACTTTCTTGTCCCCATACGCGTGGGGATGATCCCCCGTGATAACATCGGGTCAGGAAGTTATATCTCTTGTCCCCATACGCGTGGGGATGATCCTATGCCTTGTTATTAAGATTATCCTCACAAATCCTTGTCCCCATACGCGTGGGGATGATCCCATAGCCCTCGACCGCTTCAACAGCCACTTCCCCTTGTCCCCATACGCGTGGGGATGATCCCTCTGACGCTGTGCCGACAGCTGTAAAAGCTCCCTTGTCCCCATACGCGTGGGGATGATCCTCTCTTGGATTGCCGTAGACGTCAAGCTTGCCGCTTGTCCCCATACGCGTGGGGATGATCCCTGCTGTAAATACAATTTTAACCCTATTTTGATCTTGTCCCCATACGCGTGGGGATGATCCTGTATATTCCTATCGGCTCGGCGATAACCTCATCTTGTCCCCATACGCGTGGGGATGATCCTGCTATCAAACTGATACCATATATCTAAACCAACTTGTCCCCATACGCGTGGGGATGATCCTAAGTTTGAATGTTGTCTATACTATATGATATACTTGTCCCCATACGCGTGGGGATGATCCCCATATATCGAGTACAGGTCGGAGCTTATGAAACTTGTCCCCATACGCGTGGGGATGATCCCTCGTCAGGTACATAGCCGTTATTTTCAGGCTGCTTGTCCCCATACGCGTGGGGATGATCCTACCTTTTCAAAATTTTGTGCAAATTGAGTTTGCTTGTCCCCATACGCGTGGGGATGATCCTACTTGACGAGTTTGCAAAGCAGGAGCAGATACCTTGTCCCCATACGCGTGGGGATGATCCTGCGGCTTTAAAATCATTAGCAAAAGCTGGAATCTTGTCCCCATACGCGTGGGGATGATCCTGAAGTATCGCCGCATACGCTCTTTGATAAAGCCTTGTCCCCATACGCGTGGGGATGATCCTCTTAATAACAAGGCATATTTTGACAAAGCGTTCTTGTCCCCATACGCGTGGGGATGATCCCTTGTCGATTAAGCGATTTAAAGCTATCGTATTCTTGTCCCCATACGCGTGGGGATGATCCTGGGTGTATGTTGCCGAGGGTAAGGAAAATAAACTTGTCCCCATACGCGTGGGGATGATCCCGGCGTTCTGCTCGGATAACGCCAACTCCCGTTCTTGTCCCCATACGCGTGGGGATGATCCTTATTGATGTTAATATAAACGCACAGAAAACACCTTGTCCCCATACGCGTGGGGATGATCCTAAACATAGATATGATGATAATAAACGAGTTATCTTGTCCCCATACGCGTGGGGATGATCCCGTCCCTGTGTGAAATCTGTATGATAGTTTTGTCTTGTCCCCATACGCGTGGGGATGATCCTGCAACAAGCCCCGATAGTAGACTTATTTTCAGCTTGTCCCCATACGCGTGGGGATGATCCATCCGCTTGCCGTGCCACCGACAGTAGAGGTCTCTTGTCCCCATACGCGTGGGGATGATCCTTACCCTGCGTAGCAGTCTGAAAAATATATTCACTTGTCCCCATACGCGTGGGGATGATCCTCTGTCTGCGTAATATTTTATATCAAAAATATTCTTGTCCCCATACGCGTGGGGATGATCCCGGGGAGAGGCTTCGGGGGTCTTGCGCTTATAGCTTGTCCCCATACGCGTGGGGATGATCCCAGTATCTTGATAAGACAAAATATTATTATTTTCTTGTCCCCATACGCGTGGGGATGATCCTGTAGTTCACAGCAAGTCGAAAAACGACAGAGACTTGTCCCCATACGCGTGGGGATGATCCTTAAAATATCCGCTTGCCGTGCCACCGACAGTACTTGTCCCCATACGCGTGGGGATGATCCTTATTGCAAGACACGCAATGCTTGTATACGCTCCTTGTCCCCATACGCGTGGGGATGATCCCCTCAACTCCGCTTGTACGGGCTTCCAAGGCGGCTTGTCCCCATACGCGTGGGGATGATCCTGTATTTGTATTTACATTTGGAGCCAGCCACGGCTTGTCCCCATACGCGTGGGGATGATCCTTTACCCTTACGGGTTGGGATGGGGCTGATAAGCTTGTCCCCATACGCGTGGGGATGATCCTCCGACCCAAAAAATAAGAAAAGCGTTAAGGCGCTTGTCCCCATACGCGTGGGGATGATCCTGTGCCCGAGAAACTCAACTTTATCCATATTAACTTGTCCCCATACGCGTGGGGATGATCCTCCGACAGTTTCAAACGCTATCTCGTCCATATACTTGTCCCCATACGCGTGGGGATGATCCCACGGTCATACTATCGTCTGATAATGTTTTCTTCTTGTCCCCATACGCGTGGGGATGATCCCGTGGCGTTATCAGTCGTAAAAAACTCATACCGCTTGTCCCCATACGCGTGGGGATGATCCGTATTGACAAATGGTTAAAAGTGTGTTATTATTCTTGTCCCCACACGCGTGGGGATGATCCTGTCCTGCGTGGAAAGAGTGGAACAGGCTTAACCTTGTCCCCACACGCGTGGGGATGATCCCTATCTGACCTGCTGAAAGAAGAAATCAACTATCTTGTCCCCATACGCGTGGGGATGATCCTACCATCGAAATCTCGCATCATATCGCAAGAAACTTGTCCCCATACGCGTGGGGATGATCCCTGTTTCTGGGAGCGTTTTCCCGAATTTCTTTCCTTGTCCCCACACGCGTGGGGATGATCCTACTTTGCTTCAATGGTTCGGTTGGCAAACTCCCTTGTCCCCACACGCGTGGGGATGATCCTACTTGCTCCCGCCGTTTTACAGTAGTTGTATGCTTGTCCCCATACGCGTGGGGATGATCCTACAGGACACTGACCGCTATATGATTATTGATTCTTGTCCCCATACGCGTGGGGATGATTATCGGCAGACGCTGTAGCGGGCGACGAAATTAGTCTTGTCCCCATACGCGTGGGGATGATCCTAGTCGTCTATCTGCTTTGCCGTGCTTGCATCACTTGTCCCCATACGCGTGGGGATGATCCTTACGCTGATATTACTAATACAATGGAGCTTGCCTTGTCCCCATACGCGTGGGGATGATCCTTACGTTGGAAATGACGGTGATATAACAAATGGCTTGTCCCCACACGCGTGGGATGATTCTTACCTCTTTGTTTTGTGTTTGTAAGCACACTACTAAGCATACCGTCATCTATTGCTACGGAAAACGCTACCGACTTGATTGATTTTCCGGCAAGTACCTTTGCCACCAATTCGTAGAGTTCTTCGGCACTCCATTCTTTGTGTCGATTTTTTTGTTTTAACACCTCCGGACCGCAAGCATATTCGAGCCGAACCCATTTCCTTATCATCTGGCGGAAATTTGTCTCATTTGCTCTTTCCGGTGTTTTCATCCATTCTCCTTTTCTGTATTTTTCAACAGCTTTTCTTTTGTACGCATAATCGTATTTCACAAAATTACCCTCCTTACCGGATGTCCGGTAAGGAGGGTAAATATCGCTATAACAACGGGGTTAACGTATTTTTTGAGTATATTACTTTATATCTGCGTGGTGTGCCTGAATTGACTTTACGCCGAAGTGCTTGTTCGCTTTAAGTGACTTTATACCCTCGATGCTTGCCTTAGCGGCCGCCATTGTTGTGATATAAGGCACCTTATGTCTGATTGCTGACTTGCGGATGTAGCTGTCATCGTTTGCACTCGTCTTTCCTGCGGGTGTGTTGATGATAAGCTGGATATCGCCGTTTGCTATTGCATCGGTGATGTTGGGTCTGCCCTCGTACATCTTGTTGATACGTTCAGCGGTGATGCCTGCGTCCTTTATCATATCATAGCTCTTGCCTGTTGCAAGGATACGGAAACCAAGCTCGCTGAATGATTTTGCGATTTCAAGCAGCTCGGGCTTATCTCTGTCGCATACGCTGAGGAGAACAGTTCCCCCAAGAGGAAGCTTTACCTGTGTTGCCTCCTGAGCCTTGTAGTACGCTTCTCCAAATGTGGGAGCGATTCCGAGAACCTCGCCTGTTGAACGCATTTCGGGACCGAGAACGGGGTCGACCTCCTGGAACATATTGAAGGGGAATACCGCTTCCTTAACGCCGTAGTGATTGATAACCTTGTCGTGAAGCTCGGGTACAGGGGAGGGCTTGCCTGTCAGCGATGATGTGATTATCTGTGTAGCAAGCTGTACCATGTTGATGTCGCAAACCTTTGATACCAGCGGTACTGTACGGGACGCTCTGGGGTTAGCTTCAAGAACATAGACAGTATCGTCTTCAATAGCGTACTGCATATTCATAAGACCGCATACATTCATTTCAACGGCAATCTTCTTTGTGTAATCCTTGATTGTTGCGACCTGCTTTTCCGTAAGGTTCATAGACGGCAGGATACAAGCGGAGTCACCGGAGTGAACACCTGCAAGCTCGATATGCTCCATAACAGCGGGAACAAAGCAGTTCTTGCCGTCCGAGATAGCGTCAGCCTCGCACTCTGTTGCGTGGTGGAGGAAACGGTCTATCAGTATAGGTCTGTCGGGGGTAACGCCTACTGCCGCAGACATATAGACCTTCATCATTTCGTCATCGTGCACAATCTCCATACCTCTGCCGCCGAGAACGTATGAAGGACGTACCATTACGGGATAGCCGATGCGGTTTGCGATTTCAAGCGCTTCGTCAACATTTACAGCCATTCCGGATTCGGGCATCGGGATTTTGAGCTTGTCCATCATAGCACGGAAGTGATCTCTGTCTTCCGCAAGGTCGATAGTTTCGGGAGTTGTACCGAGAATGTTTACACCGTATTTCTTAAGGTCGCTTGCAAGGTTGAGCGGTGTCTGACCGCCGAACTGAGCGATAACGCCGAGCGGCTTTTCCTTATCGTGAATCGAAAGAACGTCTTCAAGGGTGAGCGGCTCAAAGTAGAGCTTATCCGATGTATCGTAGTCGGTTGAAACTGTTTCGGGGTTGCAGTTTACGATGATAGATTCAAAGCCGAGCTTTTTGAGTGCAAGTGCCGCATGAACGCAGCAGTAGTCAAATTCGATACCTTGACCTATTCTGTTGGGACCGCCGCCAAGAATCATTATCTTGGGCTTGTCGCTGACAGGGCTTTTATCCTCGTCAAGATGATAGGTGGAGTAGTAGTAAGCCGCATTATCCGTACCGCTTACATGAACGCCTTCCCACGCTTCCTTTATGCCGAAGCCGATACGGGCATTTCTGATCTCTTCCTCTGTAACCTCAAGAAGTGAGCTTAAATAACGGTCGGAGAAACCGTCCAGCTTTGCCTGCTTTAGTACAGCCTTTTCGGGAACAGAACCCTTGATCTTGAGCAGTGCTTCTTCTTCGTCAACAAGCTCCTTCATCTGCTGTAAGAACCAGTCCTTAATCTTTGTAAGGGCGTGGATTTCTTCAATAGTAGCACCCTTGCGAAGTGCTTCATATATAACAAACTGTCTTTCGCTTGTGGGGTATCTCAGCTGTGCTAAAAGCTCTTCCTTTGTCATATCGTGGAAGTTCTTTGCAAAGCCAAGACCGTATCTGTCCTTTTCGAGTGAACGTATAGCCTTCTGGAAAGCCTCTTTATAGGTCTTGCCGATGCTCATTACTTCACCGACAGCTCTCATCTGTGTTCCGAGTTTATCCTCTGCGCCCTTGAACTTTTCGAATGCCCAACGTGCGAACTTGATTACAATATAATCTCCGTCAGGGTAATACTTGTCGAGCGTGCCGTACTTACCGCAGGGAATATCCCCCAGCGTCAGACCGCAGGCAAGGAGGGCGGAAACGAAGGCAATAGGGAAGCCTGTAGCCTTTGAAGCAAGAGCGGAAGAACGTGATGTTCTGGGGTTTATTTCGATTACAACAATACGTCCTGTTTCGGGATTACGGGCAAACTGACAGTTGCAGCCGCCGATAACCTCGATGGATTCGATAATACGGTAAGACATTTCCTGAAGCTCTTTCTGAACATCTTCGGGAATAGTCAGCATAGGAGCAGAGCAGAACGAGTCGCCCGTATGCACGCCGATGGGGTCGATGTTTTCAATAAAGCAAACGGTGATCTTATTGTTGTCGGCATCACGGACAACTTCAAGCTCGAGCTCTTCCCATCCGAAGATACATTCCTCGACAAGAACCTGACCTACAAGAGATGCCTGCAAGCCTCTTTCACATACGACCTTAAGTTCGTCTACATTATAAACCATTCCGCCGCCGGCACCGCCCATTGTATAGGCAGGACGAAGAACAACAGGGTACTTGAGTTCCTCGGCTATCTTGACAGCTTCATCAATCGTGTAAGCAACTTCACTTCTCGGCATACCGATACCGAGATCCTTCATTGCATTCTTGAACTCGATACGGTCTTCACCACGTTCGATAGCGTCGACCTGAACACCGATTACCTGTACGTTGAACTTTTTCAGTACGCCTGCCTTGTCAAGCTCAGAGCAGAGATTAAGTCCAGACTGACCGCCGAGGTTGGGCAGAAGCGCATCGGGACGTTCCTGCTCGATAATCTGAGTAAGTCTGTCGAGGTTGAGCGGTTCAATGTATGTGATGTCCGCTACATCGGGGTCGGTCATAATAGTTGCGGGGTTTGAGTTTACAAGAACTATCTCGTAACCGAGCTTCTTGAGTGCTTTACAAGCCTGTGTGCCTGAATAGTCAAACTCACAAGCCTGACCTATGATGATAGGGCCGGAGCCTATTATCATAATTTTGTTAATGTCCTGTCTTTTTGGCATATTTCTCATCCTTACCGCACTTTTGCAGTGCGAAAATTTTATTTGCCGTATTGTTGGCATATTTTATTAGGATAATAATATCACAAAATCCGACAGAATGCAATAGAAAACTTCCGGATAGGGCAGATTTGTCATAAAAGTAACATTTTCAGGCGGATGTTCGGTTTTGGGTACGAAAAAGCCGACCTGCCGGAACAGGTCGGCTGATAATATTAAATCATATTTTTTCAAATATAAGAATCTTCTGTGCGATTTTCTTTAAAAAAGGTAGCTTTCTGAACGGTTTCAATACCGGCATGATTTCTGTCATACCACGGATGATATCGTCATTTTTTATACATCTGAAACCGTCTGCCGCTTTACCTAAATCATCAAAGGTATCAGCACCAAACACGAATTTTGCACCGGTGTCCTTAATTGATTTTTCGGTATGTTCCTTGTTTACCCACTTTTTAGCAAGGCACTCCATAAGCACCGTCGCATTATCGAATTTATCTCTGATAATCGACAGCATCTGAGCGTTTTCATCAGAGGTAAGATACATTGAAAGACCTTCGATTATAAATAGCATTTTTCCTCTTTTTGTTACCTTGTCAGCCCAATCGGGATCGGTTGCGGAAATGCCTATTGTAGACACCCTGCCTGATTCGTGATATATTGCGTCACGAACCTCTATAGTTTCCGGCAGATCGACATTGTACCATATTATTCTGCCGTTATCCATACGGTAAAATCTTGTATCAAGACCGCAGGCTATGTTTACAACTGTGCAATCGGGATTTTTGTTTATAAAGTCTTTGACCAATTCGTCAAATACGATGGTTCGTGCGATTACTCCGTTGCTCATCGTAGAATCCTTTTCCGCTTTTGAAAAGTCATAGTCTATCTTATTGACAAGCTCTATAGCCTTAGCATCATAAAATTTAGCGTTCCTTTTTCTTGAATATTTGGCTCTTGCGTAAAAACTCTGTAGCATAGTTTCTGCTGAGCCTGTAAGCAGTGGATTGATTTTTTTGTCTTCCATAATATCTCCGTTAATACACAAATACATTTTGGTTAATCCTAACTAACCAAAATCATTTTACCACAAAAATGCGCCTCTGTCAATAAGAATCCAAGAGTATTGCGGCTGAAGAGCGGATTTAAACAGGTTATAATCGGTTATAAATCAAAATTTCATAATATCGAAATAAAAATGTAAAAAAAGACTTGACAAAGGAGTCAGGATTTGTTATAATAAATCACGTTGTGAAAACAACCCAAAAGTTTATAGCTTTTGAGCCACTAGCTCAGGCGGCAGAGCACCTGCCTTTTAAGCAGGGTGTCCCGGGTTCGATTCCCGGGTGGCTCACCAAAGGAGTATTAGACAAACCTTTTTTCTACGACGGCGGCTTTGCTGTTATGGTTTTGTTTGGTACTAAATAGCAGAAAAACGGCTTCTCAATTGCGAGAAGTCGTTTTTGTTTTTATTCGTTGCTTTTTCTCGACACAAGCCGTTCGACTTTGCAAATCGCCGCTTGAAGTTCGTCGTTCACTTTTTCGTGTAGAGCAAAATGCAGTGTTCCGAGAACGGCGGTGTTGCAGTCCTCGAGAGCCTTTCGAGAAACACCCCAGTAAGCACTGTAAGCGTCTTTCTCCCTGTCGTTCAGTTCGTCGTATCGTCTGCCGTCACGCACCATTCGAGCGATTACGGCGCATTCTGAAACGCTTTGAGCGGTTCTCTCGAGTGCTTCGAGCCGTCGGTTAAATGCCCTCATCGGTCGCTCCTACAAGGCAAGGCGGGAAAACGACATCGACATCGGAAAGCCACAGTTCAGCCCACTGCGGACGCTCCATTGCGCTGTCAAAAAATGTAAGCATACTTGAACAGGCGTTTGCAAAGTCCTCAGGCGAGTACACAGTGCGGTTTATCGAAATACCGTCACGCTCGCAACGCTTTAAAACAAGCCGCTTCGTTGCGGCGTTACCAGTGTCAAAACTCATCTCGAGGTCGCTTGCGTCAAGCGGAATATCGCTTGTCAAAAGCATAAAAGTTTTTTCGGGAATATCGTCGGCGTTCACAGCACAGTGAGCCACTGCGGCGTTTTTAAATCGCTCGAGAGTGCTTGCAAGGCTCTTACGGTTCTGAAGCAAGTCGAAATCTCTGCGAACGGCGGCTTCTTTGAGTTTTTCGGCAATAACATCGTCACGGCAGTCACCGAAAACATTGCAAATGTGCTTCGCTTCGGCTTCGTAACGGCTCATAATGTTGTAGCCGTTTTCGATTGAATTTCTAATTTTTCCTTTAATTGTCATTTTTCAGTTACCTTTCGTTTTTTTCGTTAAGTTTGTTAGCCGCTTCGAGTGCGTCAAGTCGGCGGATAATGCTTGCAACTTCGACGTATCTAACGCAGTGCTGTAACAGTGCGTTAGACGCTGAAATTCGGGCGGTATCGCTTGCAACGTCGTCCGTCGCAACATCGTGCAAAGTGCCGACAGCGTCGCTTATAACGGCTGTCAATTCAAGCGAAACGGCATTGATAACGGCACTCTGAGCCGTTGTGTATTGCGCTCGAAAAGTTTCGTCCTGAAGTCGCTTATAAATCGCATTGCGTGTGATATTCAACGCTCGAGCGGCTTTTTCTGCGTTGCCGTAAACGAGCAAAGTTTCAAGTAGCTTTTCGTTACTTACAGTTTTTGCCATTTGTTTCACCCCCTTTTCCGTGTAGCGTCGTCACCCGCAAGCGCCAACGTTTATAAATGTAGGCTTCGGCTTCTTCGAGCGTTGGAAAATATTTACCACTTCCTGCAAATTGCACGCAGTGCGTAGCATATCGGTCGTCCTCGATTTCCTGTAAATAAATGCCACAGCCTTTTCGGGTTGCAATTTTTGTTTCGCTTTTAATTATCAACGGCACTGCCCTCGCTTTCTTTCATTCGCTCACCGAGAACCTTGCAAACATTCACCCTGTCGCCCGCAAGGGCGGAAACGGCACTTCGGAGTTTTGCATTTTCACGCTTCAAGCGGTCGTTCGTGTTCTGAAGACGGAGATTTTCAATCTCGAGCCTGTCAATAAGTTTTTTGAGATATTTTTCCATTAAATACCATTCCTTTCGTAGTCAAATCGGTTTCGGTTACAGATACGGTTACGGAACAATTTCTTGCGTAACCGCTATACTAAACCCTCTCAAACGGCTTTGTTGTGCGAAATATTCGCTTTCAAAGTCGGTTGCGGTTACAGTAGTTACGAGTATTCCCTATATATTATATTATTATATTTTTTGTTCTCATTAAGAAGTTATCTGTAACTCTGTAACCGAATGCTTGTAAACGGCTTAACAATGCGGTTTCGCACGGTTACAGATGGTGTGAAAATATCCGTAACCGTTGCGTAACTGCGTAACCTTTCACGTTTAAAAAACGTTGTTGTAAATCCTGCGTGGTAAAAGTCGCACTCGCTGAGTTTTGCTGTCGATTTTTTTAATGCTGGCTGTAACGCCGATTTTGTCTAAAGCAGCTGAAATTGTGCGGACGCTGTAATTTTTCAGTGCTGGGTTGCGCTCTTTAAAACTGGTAACGCTCTGCAACGTCCACTCGACTTTATAACCGCTACAGCTGACATCGGCGAGCAAATCGGCGCATTCTGCTTCGGCTGGCAAAAGCTGTGTGTGGTCGCTGTTGCGATTTGCAAGTTTTTCTCGCTCTTCGGGAGTTAATCGAAATGCTTGACGGTCTGCGTCAGAAAGCGTTTTGATTTCAGCCCAAAGTTGCAAAACATTCAGCTTATCGAGCCTGTCAAGGTCGATTTTTTCAACTGGTACAGTCCAAAAACGGCGGTTGCCTGTTTGGTCGGTCAGAAAATCGGCACTATTCGCCGAACCGCAAAAGCTGGTGCGTCGTAGCGCCTTCGTTGCGGCTCTTGCATACGCACGGCGGTATTCGTCAACGGTTGACGTTATAAACGCCTTCAAACGCTCTCGGTCGCCTTTCAACGTGGCTTCAATCTCGCCGAGTTCGGTAATCCAATAGCCTGACGCAGAAATCTGCATATCTTTATCGCTGAAATTGAGGCACTTGCCCTCGCCGAACAGCGTGTTTTCAATTGCAAGCCGACGAAAAAAAAGCGTTTTGCCAATGCCTTGCCGACCGACGAGAACGAGAACACCGTCCGCACCGAATGGCGAACCGACGCAGTTGTAAAGCAAGCTTATGCACTGGATTAGCCATTTTTTTACAAGTGTTTCGCTCAACTCATCGCCCGAAACGCCGAGTATCGCAAAAATTTCAGGCAGTCGGCTCACGCCGTCCCACTCGACAGGCTCAATCAGGTTTTTTGCTGGGTTGACAACGTTTCTGCTTGCGATAATCGAAAGATATGCCTGAACCGTTTGAAGAGTGCACCGCTGAAACTCACATTGAATTTTTGAGAAAACCAAGGCGGGCAGATTGGCTTCGAGTTGTTCGGGGTTTTCGTCCCACATACCGCCGACGACGAGATTTTTTGCGATTTCGTCGTACCCGATTGAAATTCCGTTTTTGTCGAGCCATTCCGACAGGCTTTCAGGCGTGAGCACTGGCGGTTGAACCGAGCGCAGAAACTCCTGAAGCGCTTTTTTGTCAATGCCGACATTAGTAATCGTTCCGTTTTTCGTCGCCCTCACCTCAATTCGCCGTTTTCGAGAATTTCGCAGACCTTGCCGAAGCTGCGCTCCTCCTGCTTCCACTTTTCGTATTCGTCACGATGAGCGGCAACGTAAGCGGCTATATCGCTGAAAATAGCCATTGCAAAGCGTTTTGCACCCTCTGTTGACAACTCTGTCGTTCTTTCGTCAAGCATTGTTTTCACCCGCAATTGCTTCAATAGCGGCGATAACTTCAGCTTTTCGCTTTCCGTTCAGTTCTTTGCGCAGTTCACGGCAAAAACAACCTTCAGAAACGCCAAGTTTTTCGGCAACCTCGTACTGTAGAACACGGCGGCGCTTCATCATCATTCTGATTTCTGAATTATTCATTTTTTGATATGTCCTTTCAAGATTTAGAGTTTGATAGAACATAATCAGTGCACTTTTTTGTTCTATTTAAAGTATAACATCAACAATTGTGCTTTACAAACCACTGAAAATATGCTATAATTATAAGTGTAAACAAAGATTTTAAAGAGGTGATTTAATGTTTACTTTGATTATCGGAGATACTGAAACCGTTGTGAAAAATGACCGAATTTCAGCGTCTTGGAAGTTACCTACGGCGAATTTTTTAGGTGATGTAATTGCAATTCTTGAAAAGCATTTTCCAAATTATGACAAAGACGCAACAACGCTTTCTGACACAATTATAAAGCACATAAAGACAGAACTTGACGGCAAAAAAAGCGTTCTCGAGGGGTGTACTATTTTCGGGGAACGTGAAATCGGTGCTTCAATGCTGAATGTTCCTGCGTTGTTGAAAGATAAGACGAGTTTTAAGCCGTCGCTTCGTGAGATTGAAAAAATGCGGCTCAAATGCGGAATGACATCGGCGGCTGTGCTGTACGACGAAAGCGGCGTAAAAGACGGCGTGCCTTACGAAAGCAAAAACGTTATGATGTTCAAGGATTTGTCAAATGTCACAGAAATTTTTGTTGCGTATCTGTATTTTTGCGCATTCAATGATTTACGGCTTGTTCGCTGTAAACATTGCGGCTTGTGGTTTGCAACTCCGTCGCTCGAGTTTGAATATTGCACACGCACCAGTCCTTGCTTCAATCGAAAAGCGGGCAATAAAGTAATGCTCGGGCGGGCAACGAAAAATAGAAGCTGTTTTGACGCTGTCACAACGATGAAACAAGCCCTACGCAGTCGCAGAGAATGTATTTGTAAGAACTGGCAAGCCGAAAGCGGAAGCAATGACGAAGCAGTGAATAAGCGGTGCAACGATTTGCGTAACACCTGCTATAACCTTTTATCAAAAATCAATCAAGCTCCGACGGCTGATAACTTTGCAGAAGCGTTTGCTTATCTGTATAGCGACGAAATGCCAAAGCAGAAGCGCCCGAACCGAAAGAAAAACACAGCGAAAGGAAGTTGAAACTTATGACAAATGCGGTTATTTATGCGAGATTTTCAAGCCACAATCAGACGGAACAGAGTATCGAGGGGCAACTTGCCGAATGTAACGCATACGCTCAAAGAAACGGTTACACTATCGTCGGCGAATATATCGACCGTGCCATTAGCGGCACAACAGACGCACGACCGAACTTTTTAAAGATGATTGATGACGCACAGAAAAAGCAATTTCAATACGTCATCGTTTATCAGCTTGACCGATTTGCCCGCAACCGATTTGACAGCGCTACATACAAGGCACGACTTAAAAAGTGCGGCGTTCGTGTTCTTTCGGCACGAGAAAACATAGCCGATGACGCAAGCGGCATTCTCGTTGAGGGCGTTCTGGAAAGTATGGCGGAATACTATTCTGCGGAATTGTCACAAAAAGTTCAGCGTGGAATGAACATCAATGCTCAAAAAGCAATTTCAAACGGCGGAAGTATTCCGTTCGGATTTAAGACGGTTAATAAACTGTACGTTGTTGATGACGATACTGCGCCTGCTGTCGTTAAGATATTTGAAATGTACGCAAACGGTCATACAATTGTAGAAATAAACGACTGGCTTAACAGTCACGGCTACAGAACGACACTGGGAGCGCCATTCAACAAAAATTCGTTGCGACACCTATTAAAAAACAAGAAGTATATCGGCGTATATTGTTACAACGGCGTTGAAATTCCCAACGCTATTCCTCGTATTGTAACCGATGAAGTTTTCAACGCTGTACAAGAAAGATTATCGGTAAACAAGAGAGCGCCTGCACGAGCAAAAGCGATAAGTGAATATCTGCTTACCACAAAATTGTTTTGCGGGCACTGCGGCGAAATGATGACAGGAACAAGCGGCAAATCACACACGGGAACGGTTTATTTCTATTACAAATGCAACAACGCAAAGAAAAAAGCGTGTGACAAAAAGGCTGTGAAAAAGGAAGTTATCGAAAGTTTTGTTGTTGCAGAATGCCGTAAATTGCTTACAGTAAGCAACATTAAGAAAATCGCAAAAGAAGTCGTTGCACTGTGCGAAAAAGAAGCAGATAGGTCGGAGCTTAACCGTCTTGCAAAGCAAATCAAAGATGTTGAAAGGCGGCAAAACAACATTATGTCGGCAATTTCAGAATGTGACGACGAAACAACACGAAAAATGCTATTTGCTGAAATGAAACGCTTGTCAGCAGAAAAAGACGACGCTGAAAAACAATATGAGATTGAAAAAGCAAGCAACGTTGTCGTGACAGAAGACGAAATTGTTTTCTTCCTTTCAAGTCTAAAAAAAGGCAAGGCAGACAGTTTGAGTTATCGGAAAACACTTATCAATGTTTTTATCAACAAAATTTACCTTTATGACGATAGAGCCGTTTTTTTCTTCAATACAAGCGGTAAGCCTAAAACGGTAAACGCTGAAACGCTTGGTTTTACCGCAAATAACGATGAGTTCGCTTTTAATTTGTCTTGCTTCACCAATCACAAACCCCTTTGTAATCGCAAATGCGTGTATTACAAAGGGTTTTCGTATTTTTATGCGCATAAAAACACGTTGTTATTTTGTATTACAGCAGTAAAATAAGCTGTTAATTTTGGCTTCAATGCTCCGGAGCTGATCAAGATGCCGTGCTATAATAAAGTTGTAACAGCATCCCCAAAAGTGATATAATAAACACAGGAGGGAAAAGCAATGGCAAGTTACGATGAAGAATTCAAGAAAAGGATAGTGCGGATGCACCTGGAAGAAGGACGGACGATAAAAAGTCTGTCTGAGGAGTACCACGTTTCTGAGAACGGAATCGGGTACTGGCTGAAGAAATATCGCGAAGAATGTGCAAAAGATCCTGCTACAAAGGAAGAATACGACCTCATGAAAGAAAATCTCAGGCTTCGAAAGGAGCTTGAGGAATCCAAAAAGGAAAACGAGTTCTTAAAAAAAGCGGCAGCATTCTTCGCAAAGGAGATCGATTAGCAGCATATCGATTTATTGACGAAAACAAGAAAATATTTGGCTTAAGATGGTTGCTGAAGCGGTTCGGAATATTTCCAAACGCCTACTACAACCATCTGAAAGACAGAAAATCAGAGTATCGCCGGAACAAGGCGAAGATCATTTCTGTAATAACCGAAACCTACCACGAGCGTAAAGGAATTCCCGGTTACAGACTTATGACTGTTCTTTTGAAAAGCAAGAAAATCAGCATCAGCGCAACTACCTGTCATAAGTACATGAACACAGAACTACGATTGTTTTCTGTGACCCGAAGACGTAAGCCCGGGTACAGAAAAGGATCTGCTCATAAGGTATTTGAGAATCTGATCAAGCAGAACTTTACTGTTGATTCGCCTGACGAAGTTTGGTGTACCGATTTTACTTACATACCCCTTACCAATGGCAGTATGAGGTATAATTGCACGATCATAGACTTGCACGACCGTAGCGTTATTGCGAGCGTCAGCGGAAGAAATATTACAGCCGAGCTTGGAATCCGGACTCTTTCCAAGGCAATAAGTCAGCACCCATGGGTGCTGAAAAACGGCGTTGTTCTGCACAGCGACCAGGGCTCTCAATATACTTCAAAGGAATTCACCGACTATTGTTCAGCTCACAATGTAACCCAGAGCATGAGCCGTGCCGGTTGCCCTTATGACAACGCTCCGATGGAGCGTTACTTCAACACTTTGAAAAGCGAACTCATTTATCAGCATTCATACAGTTGCGAGGATAAATTGTTCTCCGACATTGAGAATTATGTTCTGCTTTGGTACAATTCCGTCAGACCTCATTCTATTAATAACGGTCTTACTCCTTGGCAGAAACGCTTGACTTGATCTTTTGGGGAAGGTGTTACAATTTTGCTTGACAAGAACAGTATCTTCAATATCACGCTGGGACATCCCTTTTGCATACATAGCAAGAATTTTTTGTTCAATTTCGTCTGTGTGAGTCTGCCTTTTTTCGATGACTTTAGGTTCAAATTCGCCGTTGCGGTCACGGGGGACAGATATTTCACATTCGCCGTAATCGCTGGTAATTGTTTTCTTACCGTAGCCGTTTCTGCTGTTGTCGGAGTTGTTGCCGAGGACAGAATTTTTCTCATAACCGAGATGCTCGTCCATCTCAGCTTCAAGTATCTGCTCGATCGTTCCGGCGAATAATCGTTTGAGCTTTGCCTGAATATCTCCTGTTGTTTCACAATCTGCCATCAGAAGCTGAACAAGTTCCATTTCCTTTTCGCTTAATCCGTGATTCCTGTTTGCCATAATACTTTACCTCCACTTTCATTTGTGGTTATTATTGGCATTTACACGGTTTGTTATTCAGACTCAAAAAATAAGCTCAGGCGTATAACCTGAGCTTTTAATAATTTATTGACCTTGTTCTGCAAATCTATATTTTCTTTATACTTTTATTTCTTGATAATCTTTAACTATTTTATTTATATTATTTAGTAAAGGCTTAAAATTAGTAAAGTCGATTTCCCAATAATGCGAAGCAATATAATTCGAAAAGATATCTTTATTATAGTATTTTTCTTTATCTTCGTCTTTTCGTGAGAAAGTTTTTCCGCCAATTTCAAGATTCAAAGTTTTTTCGTCGAACAGATCTTCTATTTCGCATTCAGTCTTATCCCCTACAAGCTGATTTGTTAAAATGTAAAGATTTGAGCGATTCAATATTTTCTCGAAAACTTCAGGCTCTTTGACTTCGCTTTTTCCATTTCCTTTCTTTGCGTTCACTAATTTATGAAAATTATCTGATAATAGTTTTGCTGTTAATTGCTTTTTTTCTTCTGCAGGCAATTTAAGGCTATTAACGAAATTATTCAAAGGCTTAGTTTTATTAGTAATTTCGTTATCAAAAAGCAAAATAGCAGGATTCACAGGTCTTAGTTTTGCGTTTTGGGCAAAAAAGCTAAAATAATTGTTATAATTTTCTTTCCCTGTAAAATAATTATAATATTTGGTCAACGAATCAGCGCCGTCAGCAGTTAAATTAAACAAGTACAAGAAACGTTTTTGTGTGCGATTGAAAAAAGATATTTTAAATTCAAAGCCAGTATCTGTTTTTGCTATTAAATCAGGGTAGTCTTTATGCAGATTTTTTAATGCAGCTTTTAAATATCTGATATCAGTTTTTCCCTCAGTAACAATTAGCGGTTTATTATTAGCATAAAAATATTTATAAAATAGAAATTTTCTGTACTCTTCTTCACCTCATAAGATAAGTTGTAATCTTTATTTTTGGTAAAAAAGCCTAAAACTCTG